>NHCFR01400__coassemble_443_pt1 | contig 60326 bp, 46 predicted proteins | sample NHCFR01400__metabat2_low_PE_021 | metagenome-assembled genome bin NHCFR01400
TCAACTCACCGTTTACAGAATAATGAATCCCATCCTTCTGCCAAATCAAATAGTAGCTTGTACTGCCATCCATATTTGAACTGGTTCCAAGCATTGCGTCCACACCGTTCAACTCGATGGTTTGATAGACCGTGTGTTCATTGTCATAGCTGGAAATCTGGTTTTCGTCGCGGACTACATAGCAACTGATGGTATAGTTTTCTCCACTTACCGGCTGGTCATAACCGCGGAAGAACTGATCTTCCAGTTCCAAACTATTTTCCTCATCCATCACAAAACCTTCCGGCACATAGTGGTCGGAAAAACCTTCGGGCAGGGTCAGGGCGGCGGGGTCGGGGGCGCCTTCGGTGGCGTAGGTCAGGCGCAGTTCCCGGTTGGTCCACTGCAGAACCGCCTGCCGGACCGCATAGCGCACCTCGGCGCTGGTGGCCAGGGCGCAGGTCATCAGCAAAACCAGCACCGCCATGACCAGCGCCAGGCGGCGCAGCGTCATCCGCCGGGGACCGGCCGGCGGCCGGGCCCTGCGGCGGTCCCGCAGGGCCCGGCGCAGCCGTTTGTCCCAGCGGGCGGTGTCCGGGTACAGGCGGGCCAGCTCGTCCGGCCCGGGCAGCGCGTCCAGCTCCCGGCGGGTCTGCTCCTGCAACGCCAGGGTGAGCAGGGTGTCGAAAGCGACCAGCGTCCGCCCCCGGGGGTCAGGGCTCGTGGGGTTCGGCATCCCGGTTCAACTCCTTCCAAAGCAAGGCCCGGCCCCGGTGGATGCGCTGGCGCACCGCGGCTTCGGTCAGGTCCAGCGCCGCGGCGATCTCCGGGCAGGTATACCCCTGGGCCAGCAGCCGCAGCGGCGCCGCGTACCGGTCGGGCAGCGCGGCCACCAGCTCCATCAGCCGGCGGGCGTTGTCCAGCGCGGTGACCGCATCCTCCGGCACAGGGTCGGGGCTGGTCTGCCGTTCCTCCGGCTCGGCGGGCAGCTCCCGCCGCCGGCGCAGCAGGTCAATGGCCCGGTTTCTGCCTGTTATGACGCACCAGGCCCTGAGTTTGTGACTGCCCTTTTGTGATAATTTTGTGAAATTTTCGGCCAGCCGCAAAAACACGTCCTGCACCACATCCTCGGCCAGGTGCTCGTCCCCGAGCACCCGGTACGCCACATAGTGGACCAGGCGTTTGTTTGCGTGGTAGACTTCGGTGAACCGCTGCTTTTCCTCCTCGGTATCCAGCAGGGCCAGGCAGGCGTCCAGCATGGGGAACCTCCCTTTCCGGGCGGATCAGAACGCCCACTCGCCGTTTTCGAAGATGGTGACCTCCTCCCCGTTTTTGCGCACGCCGGTGATGCGGGTATCGGGGGCGCCGATCATCACGTCCTCGTGGATGGCGGAATCGTTCAGGCCCTTTTCCATCAGCTGGGCGCGGGTCAGCTTTGCGCCGCCCCGGATGTTGGTGGGGTAGCCGGCGCCGAAGGCGATGTGGCAGGCGGCGTTTTCGTCAAACAAAGTGTTGAAGAAGAGCACCCCGCTGCGGTTGATGGGGCTGGAAGCCGGCACAAAGGCGATCTCGCCGATGCGGTCTGCGTTTTCGTCGGTGGTGAGCAGCTCGCCCAGCAGTCCGCCGTTTTTGTCGGCGCCATGCTCGACGACCTTGCCGTCCCGGAAAGTGACGTGCCAGCCTTCGATGAGCTGGCCGTTGTAGACGTAGGGTTTGGTGCCGTAGACCGTGCCGTTCACCCGGTCCCGGTGGGGGGCGCAGAACACCTCCTCGGTGGGGACGTTGGCGATGAATTCGGCGCCGTTTTCGGCCACGCTGGAAGCCCCCTCCCAGCTGGCGTCTTCGGCCAGGCCGATGGTCAGGTCGGTGCCGTTGGCGCTCTGCAGCCGCACCCGGTCCAGATCCCAGGCGTTGAGCTGGTCGCGCCGGGCCTTGGTTTTGGCCACATGCTCCCGCCAGGCGGCGACCGGGTCGCCGGTGGAGACGCGGCAGACATCAAAAATCACCGACCACAGCTTTTCCACCGCCTCGGCTTCGGGCAGGTCGGGGAAGACCTTTTTGGCCCAGCCGGGGGCGGGCACCGCCACGACGCACCACTGGATGCGGTCGTTCATCGTGTATTCCTGCCAGGATTTCATGAAGGTGCGGCGGGCCAGGCTGACCCGGTTCAGCTTGCCGGCGTCCAGCCCCGCGTAGGCTTCGGGGTCGGCGGCATGGATGGCCAGCGTGCAGCAGCCGTCGGGGTCTTCGGCATAGTCCAGCCAGCTGCGCAGTTCGCTGGGTTTGTGGGCGCACAGGTCGGCTTCGGCGCCCATCTCCAGGCGGATGCGCTCGAGCTTTTCATCCTCCCAGCGGACGATGACCTCCTTGGCGCCGGCTTCGTACCCGGCCTTGACGCAGGCGTGGGCGAAATCCGGCATGGTCACGGGGCAGCGCACCAGCAGGGTCTGGCGCGGGCGGACGTTGACGCCCACCTTGACGATGAAATCGGCATACAGCTGCAGATAAGTCTTGTTCATGGGATTTGTTCCTTTCCTGTTGGATTTGCCCCCGGCGGGGGCACGGCATGAATTCAGTATACACCATTCGCCCGGCAAACAAAAGGGGCGGGGCTCAGCGTGCCGAGAAAATTGACACGCTGAGCCCCGCCCCTGCGGATACGGTCTTGATACGGCCCCTCAGCCCCGGACCATCAGGTCGGCCGCCTTGTACAGGTCGCCGCAGCTCATGCATACCACCAGGTCCCCCTGTTTCGCGTTGGCCCGGACCCAGGCGGCGGCGCTTTCCAGGCCGTCCACCACCACCGACCCGGGCACCCGGGCGGCCAGATCCTCGGTCTTCACGCTGCCGTCGTCCACCTCGCGGCTGCCCATGATCGGCAGCAGCACGCAGGCGTCGGCGGTGTTGAGCACGGCGGCAAAGTCCGCCATCAGTTCCCGGGTGCGGCTGTAGGTGAAGGGCTGGTGGACCGCGATGACCCGGTCATAGCCCAGCTGGCGGGCGGTGGCCAGGGTGGCGGCCATCTCGGCCGGGTGGTGGGCGTAGTCGTCCACAATGACGGCGCCGTTGCACTCGCCCTTGATCTCGAACCGGCGGCCGGTGCCGGTGAAGGACTCGGCCGCCCGCTCGGCGTCGGCGGGGGTCAGGCCCATCGGCCGCACGCAGCAGCACATGGCCAGCGCGTTGTAGATGTTGTGCCGCCCGGGCACCCCCAGGCGCAGGTGGGCGAAATGGTCGCCCAGTTCCTCCACGTCAAACTCATAGAAGCCGGGGCGGTATTCCCGGATGTTGACAGCCCGGAAGCGGGCTTCCTCCTCGATGCCGAAGGAGAGGACCGGCCGGTCGATGGAGTTCATCACGTCCAGCGTGTTGCGGTCATCCATATTGAAAACAACAGTGCGGGAGAGCAGCGCGAACTTCTGGAAAGCCAGCTTGAGCTTGCCCATGGTGTGGTAGTAGTCCAGATGGTCGTGGTCGATGTTCAGGATGATGCCGATGAAGGGGGTCAGCTGCAGGAAGGTCTCGCTGTATTCGCAGGCTTCGATGACGGCGGCGGAGCCGCTGCCCGCCTTGCCGTAGCCGCCGATCAACGGCAGCTTGCCCCCGATGACGGCGGCCGGGTCCCGGCCGGCCAGTTCCAGCAGGGTGGTGATCATGCCGGTGGTGGTGGTTTTGCCGTGGGTGCCGGCCACCCCGATGCTCTGGGGGTACAGGCGGCTGACATAGCCCAGCAGGACGCTGCGCTCCACCGCCTTGATGCCGCGGGCCCGGGCGGCGTCCAGCTCCGGGTTGCCGGGGTGGATGGCCGCGCTGTACACGACCAGGTCGGCGTCGCCCAGGTTGGCGGCGTCATGGCCGAAGATGACGGTCATCCCCATCTTCTGTTCTGCGTCGGTGATCTTGGTACTTTCCACATCCGAGCCGGTGAGGACAAAGCCCCGGCTGTGCAGAATCTGGATCAGCGGATACATGCCGGAGCCGCCGCAGCCGATCAGGTGGATGTGGCGGACATGGTCCAGCAGGTTGGGGTCGTATGTGCTGTAAAAAGGCATTGGTCTTCACCTCAAAAAAAGCCGGCCCGCGGGCGGGCGTTCGTTCCCGTTACAACGATCACGTTTTGTGATATAATATTATAGTATTTTTCCGCCGCAAAATAAACTGTTTTCTGCAAATTTTGGTAAATATGGATGAAAAAGCGGCCGGAATCCCGGCGGATTGCCGCGCTGTGACCGGCCCTGAAAGGAAAAAGGAGAACTTATGAAACGTTCCAGCCTGATTTACGGGTTTGACCCCCATGCCCTGCGCACCGCCGGGCGGCAGTACCCGCCGGTGGACATCACGCTGCAGGACCTGGGGCGGCTGGGCATCCCCGCCCGCAAGGCCCCGCGGGTGATGCAGGAACTGCAGGCGCTGGCCTGCGCCGACCCCAGCCTGCGCGGGCGCAAGACGCTGCTGCGGCTGGCGCGGCAGATCGCTGCGCAGTTGCTGTAAGGCCGCAAGAACTTTACCCCATCTTATTGCCCTGGCCGCCCATGTGTGCTATGATAAAGACACTGTCCTTTCCGGCAGGGCGGACGGGCCCCGGCCCCGGGGCGCCGGACCGCAGAGAAACACTTGCGTGGCAGCCAGCCACGCGGAGGGAGAATGGATATGAAAAACAGCGAAAAGACACTGGACATGATCGTGAACCTGTGCAAGAACCGCGGGTTCATCTACCCGGGCAGCGAGATCTACGGCGGCCTGGCCAACAGCTGGGACTACGGGCCCCTGGGCGTTGAGTTCAAGAACAACGTCAAGAAAGCCTGGCTGAAGAAGTTCGTGCAGGAAAGCCCCTACAACGTGGGGCTGGACGCCGCCATCCTGATGAACCCGCAGACCTGGGTGACCACCGGCCATGTGGCCAGCTTTTCCGACCCGCTGCTGGACTGCCGCGCCTGCAAGAGCCGCCACCGGGCCGACAAGCTGATCGCCGACTGCGAGCAGGGCCAGGGCGTGGATGTGGACGCCATGACCTTTGACGAGATGGACGCCTTCATCGCCAGCCACCCCGAGGTGGTCTGCCCGGTGTGCGGCAAGCATGACTTCACCCCCATCCGCAAGTTCAACCTGATGTTCAAGACCGCCATCGGCGTGACCGAGGATTCCTCCTCCACCTGCTATCTGCGGCCCGAGACCGCCCAGGGCATCTTTGTGAACTTTGCCAACATCCAGCGCACCACCCGCCGCAAGCTGCCCTTCGGCGTCTGCCAGGTGGGCAAGGCGTTCCGCAACGAGATCACCCCCGGCAACTTCACCTTCCGCACCCGGGAGTTCGAGCAGATGGAGTGCGAGTTCTTCTGCAAGCCGGGCACCGACCTGGAATGGTTCGCCTACTGGAAGGACTTCTGCAAGAACTGGCTGCTGAGCCTTGGCATCCGGGAGGAAAACCTGCGCCTGCGCGACCACGAGGCCGCCGAGTTGGCCTTCTACTCCCGCGCCACCACCGACATCGAGTATGCCTTCCCCTTCACCGACTGGGGCGAGCTGTGGGGCATTGCCGACCGCACCGACTACGACCTGGGCCGCCATCAGGAGGCTTCGGGCAAGAGCCTTGAGTACTTTGACCCCGAAACCAACGAGCGCTACATCCCCTATGTGATCGAGCCTTCGCTGGGCTGCGACCGGGTGGCGCTGGCCTTCCTGTGCGAAGCCTATGACGAGGAGCATCTGGTGGACGCCAAGGGCAAGGAGGACGTGCGCACCGTGCTGCACCTGCATCCGTTCCTGGCGCCCTTCAAGTGCGCGGTGCTGCCGCTGTCCAAAAAGCTGTCCGACAAGGCCATGGAGATCCGCAACGAGCTGGCCAAGGACTTTATGGTGGACTTCGACGAGGCCGGCAGCATCGGCAAGCGGTACCGCCGCCAGGACGAGATCGGCACCCCGATGTGCATTACCGTGGACTTTGACACGGTGGGCGACCCGGAAAAGGGCAAGGAAGCCGACAACTGCGTGACCGTGCGCGACCGCGACACGATGGAGCAGGTGCGGATGCCCATTGCCGAACTGCGCGACTACATTGCGAAGAAGGTCGCGTTCTGATCCGTCCCGGAATCACAGCCGACAAACAGCACAAAACAGGAGCCGGAGGCGATGCCTCCGGCTCCTTCAGATTGTCGAAAAAGTCTAAAATCGTCGCTGGCGGCGGACACGCGCCGCTTTCCAGGTGTCTGTCATTCTTCCTCCCCCTCCCTGTTGGTGAATACGAGGATCTCGTCGATGGACGCGGGTTCCAGGTCCAGGCCGGCGAAGGCCGGGGCGTCCGCGGTCCGTATCAGCGCTTCAAGGCCGGTGGGAAAGCGGCGCAAGTCCCCCGGGCCAATTTTTTCGGTGGACGCCGGGATGCCGGGGTGTGCCCGGGCCCCGGCGAAAAAAAACGCCCCCAACCGAAGCGGCTTCGGTTGGGGGCGGGTCGTCGGGGTGGGGCGGGCGCCGGCGGTGCGGCCGGGCCTTTGCCGCATTCAGGGCTGTTCGGTCCCGCTGAGCAGCACCCGGTCGTCGGCCAGGTCGTGGCCGGCCTGTTTGGCGAAGCGGGTCAGCAGCGAGGAGACGGTCAGGCCCGACCGTTCCGGCCCTGCGATGTCCAGTACGATGCGGCCGCCGTCCATCATCAGGGTGCGGTTGCCCAGGGCCAGCGCGTCGTGCATGTTGTGGGTGATCATCAGGCAGGTGATGCGGTGTTCGGCCACGATCTTCTTGGTCAGCTCCAGCACCTTGTCGGCGGTGGCCGGGTCCAGAGCGGCGGTGTGCTCGTCCAGCAGCAGCAGTTTGGGGGTGACCAGGGTGGCCATGAGCAGGGTCAGCGCCTGGCGCTGACCGCCCGAAAGCAGGCCCACCGGCTGTTTCATCCGGTCTTCCAGCCCCAGGCCCAGCGCGGCCAGCCGCTCGGCAAACAGGGCCCGGTCGGCCCGGGAAATGCGGGAGAAGGGCGAGGTGTTGCCCGAAGCCCGCAGGAAGGCCAGGGCGAGGTTTTCCTCGATGGTCATGTGGGGGGCGGTGCCCTTGAGGGGGTCCTGGAACATGCGGCCGATGAACTTGCTGCGGCGGTAATCGGGCAGGAAGGTGATGTCCTGCCCGGCCAGCGTGATGGTGCCGGTGTCCGGGATGAAGCTGCCGGCGATGGCGTTGAACAGCGTGGACTTGCCCGCGCCGTTGGAACCCACGATGGTGGCGAAATCGCCTTCTTCCAGATGGAGGTTCACGCCGGACAGCGCCTTTTTTTCATTGACGGTGCCGGGGTTGAAGACCTTCCCCACATTGACAAGGTCCAGCATATCAGCGGCCCCCTTCCCGTTTGGCGGCGCGGCGGCGGTTGGCAAAGGCCACCTTGCCGCGGATGGTGGGGGCGGCGATGGCCAGCCCCACGATGATGGCGGACAGCAGCTTGAGGCATTCCGAGGGGAAGTTGGCCCGCAGCGCCAGGGCGATGATGAAGCGGTAGAGGATCGAGCCGCCCACCGCGCCGATCGCCTTGACCCACAGCCCACCCCTGGCGAAGATGGTTTCGCCGATGATGAGGGAGGCCAGGCCGATGACCACCATGCCGGTGCCCAGGTTGATGTCGGCCGAGCGCTGGTACTGGGCCAGCACGGCGCCGGACAGGGCGGTGAGGCTGTTGGACACGCACAGGCCCACCAGAATGGTGAAGGCAGTGTTGATGGAGCTGGCCCGGACCATGTCGGGGTTGTCGCCGGTGGCCCGGATGGACAGCCCCAGCCGGGTGCCCAGGAACAGGATCAGCGCCCCGCAGGCCAGCGCCGCCACCGCCACCGCGATAAGGAGCTTGTAGGGGGAGTCCTTGCCGAGAACATCCTGCAGAAGGGTGAAGACCGTGGTGGTCTTGAGCATCGGCACATTGGAGGAAAAGCCCATGATGGCCAGGTTGACGGTGTACAGCCCGGTGTTGGTGACGATGCCCGCCAGGATGGAGGGCACCCCCAGCCGGGTCTGGAGCAGGGCGGTGATGGCGCCGGCCGCCGCCCCGGCCGCCATGGCCAGGACCAGCCCCAGGAAGGGGTGGCCCGCCACGGCGGCGGTGGCCGAGACCGCGCAGCCCAGCGTGAAGGCCCCGTCGGTGGTCATATCCGCGATGTTGAGCACGCGGAAGCTCAGAAACAGCGCCAGCGCGACCAGCGCGTAGATGCAGCCCAGTTCCAGGGCGCTTTGCAGGATGGAGAGGGAGAACATGGTGGGATGGGCGCCTGCCTTTCGATGAGATACAGGGTCAGCGGATCGGGCAAAGGTTACTCGGCGGCGGTGGTGACTTCCACCAGGGTGCCGCCCAGCGAGTCAAAGACGTGGGGGTCAAGGCCCAGCGCCGCGGCGGTCTCGGTGTTGACGGTGACGATGCCGCCGGGGACGATCTGATATTCGGGCACGGTGCCGGTCTGGAGCACTTCCAGGGCCAGGTCGGCGGTGGCGGCGCCCAGCTCGTCATAGTTGACGCCGCAGGTGGCCAGCGCGCCGGCGGTCACAAAGCTGTCGGCGCCGGTGTAGTAGGGGATGCCGGCCTCGGTGAAGGTGGCGGAGACCGCCCCCGCCGCCGCCATGATCACGTTGTCGGTGGGGGTGAAGACGGCGTCCGCCTGGTCGGCCAGGGTGACCGCCGCGGCGAGCACTTCGTCGTTGGTGTTGCCGGTGGCTTCCACATAGGCGACGCCCTTCTCATCCAGGTAGGCCCGGGCGGCCGCGATGGCGGCTTCGGAGTTGGGCTCGGAGTTGGAGTAGAGCAGCCCGACGGTCTGGATGTCCGGGTTGGCGGTGAACATCATCTCCATGATGAATTCGGTGTCCAGATAGTCGGAGGTCCCGGTGACATAGGAGATGTCGGTGAGGTCGGCGGCCGCCGGGTCGGAGATGGCGGCGTAGATCACCGGGGTCTCGGTTTCGGCGGCGGCGTTGACCATGCACTGGGCCGCCAGCGTGGCGATGGGGATGATGGCGTCGTATCCGTCGCCCACCACCTGGGTGCCGATCTGGTTCAGGGTGGTGGTATCGTTCTGGCCGTTGAACAGCTCATATTCGACGGTGATGCCCTGCTCGGCCGCCTGGGCGTCCAGCTCGGCTTCGATGGCGGCGCGGATCTGGTCCAGGCTGGCGTGGTCCATCTGCTGGACAATGGCGATGCGCACGTTGTCGGCGGCGCTCTGCTCGGCGGTGGAGGCGGCGCTGCTCCCGGAGGAGGCAGCGCTGTCCGCCGAGGAGGCAGGGGCGCTCGAACAGGCGGCGAGGGAGAGGGTCAGGGCGGCGGCGGTCAGCATGGCGATGGTCTTTTTCATAACAGAGCTTCCTTTCTGTGTCGGTCGAGGTGGGTTGGCGCGGGGCCTGCGGACGTTGTCTGTGCGGCGCCATCGCTCTTTTAACCGGATCGTCATCTGTCTTCCCTTCTTTCTTGGCACGGCCGTCCCGGGCGGGGCGGCTTTTCGGTGTTGTTCCGGTGCCGGGAACAAAAAAACTGCCCCTGCACAGAAACATCTTCTGTGCAAGGGCAGGAAGTTTTATCCTGTGGTGCCACCTTGCTTGCCGCGGAAATACCGCAGCCACTCTGCGGAGAGCCAACACTCCCCTGCCCGGTAACGGGGGCAGCCGGCAGCGGATACGCAAGGCCAGGCGGCCTTTTCCCCGCGCCCTCAGCGAACCATTTGTCTGCCCCGCTCTCCGCCCCGTTCCCAGCCTCGGGGGCTCTCTGTGGGTGCGCCGGCAGTTTTACTTTCGCTTCAACGGTTTAGTCAAAGATAGCACAGACCCGCCAGTTTGTCAAGGGCCCGGGCGCATTTTTTTGTGCAGTTTTGAATAGCCTTCCGCTTTATGCCGCTCCATCGTAGGTTTGCGCGGCGGAGTCCGCCGCTTCCCCCTCCGGGGTGATGTCGGTGACGGCGGAGGATTCGGGGATCAGCACGGCCTTCTGCACCGGCAGGTCGGCGTAGGGGCTGTCGGTGCCGTCCAGCGCCAGGAAGAGGACCGGCGCCGGGGTGTCCGGGTCGGGGGTCACGGTGGGCGCGGGGGTCGGGGCCGTCTCGTCCTGCTCCGCCGGCGTTTCGGCGGCTTCGGCCAGGGCGGTCCCGGCCTGCTCGTACAGGGCGGCGGCGTCCAGCACGTCGGGCTGGTCGGCGCTGCCGGCGGGGTCCAGGTAGCACAGCAGCACCGAGCAGACCCGCCCGGCCAGCGGCGAATCGGCGCCGTTGAGGGCGGCGGCGAAGGTATCGCCGGTGAGCAGCACCTCCTGCTGGGTGCGCAGGGCGAAGAAGTTCTGACCGCTGTAATACTGCCAGAGGGCGTTAAGCCGGGCCAGCTGGGCGTCGGTGCCGCTGCCCTGGATGGACAAAGTCTCGATGAGGGCGGTGGCCCGGCTCACATTGCCGCTGAAGAACTGGTACAGGTCGCTGTCGGCCCCTTCGGTCCCGGCAAGGTTCTGCAGCATGGTCAGGGTGGTCTGGCACAGCGCCGGGCTGCGGTAGGTCTGTTCATCCTGCAAACGGCGCCAGACCGTGCGGGCCTGGGTGCAGGTAAGGGTGTCCGGGTCAATGGCCGGCAGGGTGTCGGCCAGCAGGGTGCGCAGGCCGGCCAGCGCCAGTTGGGGGTCTTCCTCCCCGATGCCGACCAGCCGGATGACATCGTCCTGGGTCTGGGTGGCGTTATACGCCACCAGCCAATCCCAGAAGGCGGCCTCCTCCTCGCTGGCAGCCGCCGGCGTCTCGCCGTCGGCCAGCTGCTCGTTGAGGGCCAGGGCCGAAGCGGGGCCGCAGTCGTAGAGCAGCCCATTGACCCCCTGCTGTTCGTGCAGCGACTGCAGCAGGGCGGCGGCTGCCTGCCAGGTCTCGGCCTGGTCGGTCAGCCCGCCGGCCAGGAAAGCCCGGTAGGCGGTCTCGCCGAAGCCGTCGGCCGAGAGGGTCTGCCCTTCGGTGAGGGGCTGGGTGTAGGCGGCCAGGTAGCCGCCCGCCTGTTCCGGCGCCGCAGTGGCCGCGGGCTCGGCCGATTCGGGGGTGGCCACATGGGCGGCGATGGCCTGTTCGGCCGACAGGCCGTTGTACAGGAAATCCTGCAGGATCTCGCTTTCCACCTGCCAGTCCGGGTCGTACATTGTGCGGTCATCCATGCCGGTGCGCACGCCGTAGGTGCCCTCCACCGGCATGGACATCTGCTCGGTCTGGACGCCCAGGAAGCCGGGCAGCTGCACCAGCAGCGCGGCGATCTCCGACTTGGTGAAGTTGGTCTGCACCAGCGGCAGCGCGGTGTTGAGCAGGTTGTCCAGCTCGGTCACCGAGGCGTTGCGGATCTGGTCCAGCACCGCCTGGATCACGGTGCGCTGGCGCTCGATGCGCTTCCAGTCGCTGTCGATGGAGCGCAGGCGGGCGTACTGCAGCGCGGTGTAGCCATCGAAATGGTTGAGCCCGGCGTGTACCTTGTTGACGATCAGCATGGAGTTGGAGGGCACCTCCCAGTTGAGGGCGGCCGCCTCGGTCTCGGTGAGCTCCACGTCGATGCCGCCCACCGCGTCCACGATCTGCACGAAGGAGTTGAAGTTGAAGCGGACGTAGTGGTCCACCTGGACGTTGAAGCAGGTTTCCACCGTGTCCATCGTCAGCCTGGCGCCGCCGTAGCGGAAGGTGTGGGTGATCCAGTCATACTCCCCTTCATACTCGTCCAGCAGGACGGGCACGCCGGTGGCCCGCTCGATGGATACGAGCTTGATGGTGTCCTGTTCGATGTTCAGCGAAGCGAGGATCAGGCTGTCGGCCCGGGCGTCCTCGCTGAATTCGGTGGTGTCCGCCGTGCCGTCCAGCTGGTCCAGATGGGTGAAGGCGTCGGCGTCGTTGACCGCCTCGGTGCGCTCGTCGGTGCTGATGAGCAGCACGTTGAGCACCGAATCGTCGGCGAAGGGGCTGCCCTCGGGCATGACCATCTCCCCATCGCTGTGTTCCAGGCCGGTGCCGTCCAGGTCCTGGTCCTCCTCGGCGCCGATGGTGCCGATGCTGTCCACCGTGCCGTCGTTGTAGCGGATCAGGTCCAGCTTGCCGTTGACGTAGGCCACGGCCAGCCCCACCAGCACCGCCACCACACAGAACACCCCCAGCAGGATGCGCAGCGGCAGCGGCAGCCGGGCCAGCCCCCGCCGGGGAGCCGGCGGGGCGCTCTCCCCCGTTTCGGAAGGCGCCGGGGCGGGCGGCCCGGCCGGGTCGGACGCTTCCCGGGTCGGGTCGGGGGCGGGCGATTCCGGCATTTCCGCCGGCGGGGCGGGCGCCCCGGCCGGGTCGGATTCCTTATCCGCCGGGGCGGACGTTTCCTGATCCTGGGGCGGGGCGTCGGTCTGCGGCGGGGTGGTCTTTGGTTCCTCCGGGACTTGCGGGGCCTCGGGCGCCGGTTCGGCGGCCGGGCTGCCGTCCGGGGTATGTAGGGCGGCGGGGGCCTTGCCCCGGTTGCCGCGGCCTTTATGCTTGCGCGTGCCCCGGCGGCGCTTATGCCCGGCCGGGGACGGGGTGGTGGGTTCGGTCAGCTTTTTTTCCTCTTCCATGGGCTTTGAACCTCGGTTATGCAGATGGTGAACGGGCAGGATCCGGCGGGCGCTTCAGGGGGCGCTCCCCCCGCCGCGCAGGCGGCGCAGCCGGCGCAGACCGGCCCGGGGGCTGCAGGCGTAGCTGAGGAAGGCCAGCCCCGCAAACAGGGTGACCCCCAGCGCCCGCCAGGTGAACCAGCCGTGCTGGATGGAGTGGGACCGCAGCAGAACAAACCAGGCCGGGGCCATCAGGGCGGTCAGGCCCAGCGGCAGTGCGCCCAGCAGTTCCCGTTTGCCCCGCAGACAGAGGGCGAAGGCGGCCGCGGCCAGCACCGCCGCCGCCAGCAGCGGGACCAGCAGGCGGCGACTGCTCAGGGTATCCAGCACAAAGCGCAGGATGTTACCCCAGGTGAGCTCCATACCGTGCCAGGTGTTGCCGCCGGTGCGCACCGCCGCCTGGTGCAGGGCGTCGCCGATCACATCCTGACCGGTGACAAGGCCGGCCAGCACCCATTTCAGGCTCCAGCACAGCCCGTAGCCGGCGCCCCAGCACAGCGACCCGGCGGCCACCGCGGCGCACTGCCGCCCCCCGGCCGCCAGCCGCTGGGGCAGGCAGACCAGCCAGACCGCCACCGGCAGCCCCAGCGTGAGGATGGGGGTGACCAGCAGGTCGCAGAAGGCGGTGGCGGCGCCCAGCACCACCAGCGCTGTGCCCAGCTGCCAGACCGTGCGGGGCCGGGCCAGCACCCAGGCGCAGCCGGCGTAGGCGATGAGGAAGCAGGTGAAAAACTGCACCTGCCGGGGCACGAAAAAGACCGCGACCAGCAGCTGGCTGGCCGCAAACCAGAGCATCGGCCGCAGGCCGGCGCGGCGGCGCAGCCCCCACAGCACCCCCGCCAGCAGCACCGCCAGCACCAGGTACTGCACCACCCGCACCCCCTGGTAGGGCATCAGGCAGAGCAGCGGCCGCAGCCAGATCAGATACCCGTGCCAGTACCGGGCGTAGGAGAAGGGTGCGAGGTCGGCGGGCAGCGGGGTTCCGGCGGCCCGGGCTTCCAGGTAGGTCCCCAGGTCATCGGCCAGGGTGGAAAAGTTGTCGATGTTGTAGGCGGTGTTGGTCATTGCGGCGGTCAGCGGGTCGGTCTCGTCGGCGCTGGCCGCCTCAAACAGCATGATGGTGTCGGTGTAGTTGTCCATCTGGAACAGCTTGAAGCCGAAGTATTCGGGGTACATTCCCTCCTGCTGCAGCCCCGGCACCGAGCGTGCCAGGTTGCGGCGCACCGGTTCCCCGGGCAGGGCGCAGGCCCCCAGCAGCAGCAGAAACAGCGCCGCCCAGCTGAGGAGGAAGGCCAGCGCACAGCGGCCCAGGAAGGCCGGCGTGCGGGGGGTTGGTTTGGGCTGCATCGGCGGTGTCGCCCTCCTTTCCTGCCTGCGCCGCCGCAGCGGACCGGCGCAGATACAGCCATAGTATACCACACCGCCGGGGTGTAAACAAGTGAAAAGGATGTGTCATCCGCAGGCGTCCGCCTGGCGGGAGACCGAGAGGACGATGCCCATTTCCCCCAGAAGCATCAGCAGGCTGGTGCCGCCGGAGGAGAAGAAGGGCAGGCTGATGCCGGTGTTGGGGATGGTGTTGGTGACCACGGCGATGTTGAGCACCGCCTGCAGGATGACCTGGGTGACGAACCCCACCACCAGCAGCGCACCGAATTTGTCCCGGGCACGCACCGCCACCGTCATCCCCCGCAGAAACAGCGCCAGGAACAGCACGATGACCGCCGCCGCCCCCACAAAGCCCAGTTCTTCGCACAGGATCGAGAAGATGAAGTCGTTCTGGGGTTCGGGCACATACAGGTATTTCTGCCGGCTGTTGCCCAGCCCCAGCCCCATCACCCCGCCGGAGGCGATGGCATACAGGCTCTGGATGGTCTGGTGACCCTCCCCCAGCGGGTCGGCAAAGGGGTCCCGCCAGGAGGCCAGCCGGTCCATGGCATAGGGCACCAGGTCGGGCAGGAAGACCAGCGCCGCCGCGATGGCCCCGGCCCCCAGCGCCCCCGCCAGGCCGAACCACTTCAGGCCGGTGCCACCCACGAACATCAGCACCGCCCCGATGCCCAGGATCAGCAGGGTGCCCGAGAGGTGGGGTTCCAGCAGCATGAGCACCGCCACCGCCCCCAGCACCGCCCCGAAGGGCAGCACCCCGGCCGTAAAGGTCTTCATCCTGTCATGGTTGAGGGAGATGATGTGGGCGAACACCAGCACCACCGAGAACTTGGCGATCTCGCTGGGCTGCAGCGTGCCGAGGCTGGGCAGGACGATCCAGCGCTTGCAGCCGTTGTATTCCGGCATGAACAGGACCAGGACCAGCAGCGCCAGCGAGACCCCCAGCAGCGGCCAGGCCAGCTTGTGCCAGATGTGGTAATCCACCAGCGACGCCGCATACATGGCCGCCACCCCCAGCGCCGCGAAGAGCAGCTGGGGGCGGATGTAGGTGTAGGCGTCGCCCCGGCGGTAAAGCGCCACCGCGTACCCGGCCGAATAGAGCATGATGAGCCCGTAACACAGCAGCAGAAGCAGAATGGCCAAAAACGGCAGGTCCAGCCCGGGCTGAGCCGCAGCGCGGCGAACCCGCGCCAACGGGCGCGGCAGAGAGATGTGCATGCAAAAGCCCCCTTCCCCGCTTTAGCATACGCGGGAAAGGGGGCTTTTAGTCATGCCGGGGGCCTCAATAGGTGGTGAGGGTGGTGCCGGGGTAGTAGTGGGCCAGGATGTCCTGGTAGCTCCAGCCGTTGTTGGCATAGCCCACGGCGCCCCATTGGCTCATGCCGCAGCCGTGGCCGTAGCCCTTCACATCAAAGATGAAGCAGTCGAGGCTGGCGTCGTAGCTGACGGTGAAGCAGTGGCTGCGCAGGCTGCGGCCGTCCACGCTGCAGCCCGCGGTGAGGGTCTCGCGGAACCAGCGGCCGGAACAGGTATCGTTGCCGCTGGCGTTGGGGCCGATCTGCATCTGGGTGACCCAGCCGTACTGGTTGGTGGACAGGATGGTGAACCAGCTGTTGGGGTCCACGCCGGACAGGTCCACCCCCATCTTCTCCAGGATGCGGTCCTGCAGGGTCTGGCGGGAGAAGCGGGCGCAGCCGGTGTTGTAGCCGTTGGTGTTCCAGTTGGAGGCGGTGGTCTGGTCATAGGGGCTGTCCACCGCCTGCAGGTAGGGGATGTTCGAGCCCCACACATCGGCGGCCGAGGCCGTGCCGGTGGAGGCCGAGGCAAAATACGGGGTGAAGCAGACCTCACCGTTGTAGGTCACAAGGACCCGGGCGACCTCCTGGGCGGCAGCCAGGGCCGCCGCCCCCGGCGTGGCGCCGGACACCGAGGGGTAGCCCCCCTGGCTGAGGATCCAGCAGTGGGCCGCCACGCACTGGGCCTTGTAGGCCTCGGCGGGGGCGTTGGAACCCAGCTCGTTCTGGGCGATCATGGCCAGGCAGGTGACCAGGTCCATCGACTGGGCCGTGCCGTTCATCGTGACGTTGATGGTCTCGCTGGGGGCCGGGGCGGGCGCTTCGGTGGGGGCGGGCGTGGCCGCGGTCCCGCCGCTGTCGCCCCCCTCCTCCGCCGGGGCTTCGGTGGGGGCCTGGGTGGGCGCCGGCGTGGCGCTGGTCAGGTCGTCCACCTTCACCGACTGGGTGGGCAGGCTGCCCTCGGCGCCCTGGTTGATGTCGGTCTCTACCGCCCCGCTCTGCCCGGCAATGTCGCTCAGGCCGGCCAGCAGGTCGTCGGTGGAGGCGATCAGGTCCTGGGTCTGCTGGGTCAGTTCGTCCAGCTCGGCGTCCAGAGCGGTGGTGGTGTCGGTGCTGCCGCCGGCGGTCTGGGCCGAGCCGGACCCCTGGCCGCTGCCGGCACGGGCTGCGGTGAGCGCCGTGTAGCGGGACATCTGATCCCCCAGCGCGGTGCCGGGTTCGGGTGCCTGGCGGCCGGTGACCTCGTACATCGAGGCGGGCAGCAGGGCGCTCTCATTGGTCTGCACCTGGGCCGAGAGGGTCGGGTCCTCCTGGGCGCCCACGACGCAGCCGGTGACGCAGACCTGCACCCCCTCGGTGCCGCTGGGGCCCACCAGGGTCACGAAGGTCTCGCCGTCGGCCGCGTCGTTGCCGGTGTCATACAGGCTGCGGGCGCCGATGCCGAGGACAAACTCCAGATAGCGGTAATAGTCGGACAGGTCGGTGTACTGGATGGGTTCCAGGGCGGTCTCGTCGGCGGAATCCAGGTAGTAGACCGCCACCACCTTGCAGCGGTAGGCGCTGCCGGGCAGGTAGAGGGTGAAGCCGTTGTTCTGCTGGACCCCTTCCGCCGTCTCAAAGACGGTCAGGCCGTCCTGCACCGTCAGCACGGTGTTGGAGGGGGTGTCGCTGCCCAGCCAGTTGTCGGTGGCGAACTCCGCCCCGGCGGCCTGGCCGTCCTGCACCGGCAGCTCGCCGGCGTTGTAGACAAACTGGCCGGCCTGCCCGGGGAAGGCCAGATACCCGGCCACGCCGTCCAGCTTGCGGATCGCGTTGTCCAGGTAATTGGCCACCGTGTCGTCAAAGATCGCGGTGCCGTAGTTGCGGGGCGCCGGGCGGGCGCCCAGGTCGTTGCGCAGGAAGAACCACACCCCCAGCCCGCCGGCGGCCAGCACCGCCAGCAGGGCCAGCGCGGTGACCAGCGCATGGCGGCGGCGACGGCGCTCCGACCGTTCGATGACGGCAAGGCTGCGGTTTTTCAGGCTGGCGGCGTCCTGCGGGGCGCGGCGGGGCGCGGCGGCGGGGCTGCCGGCGGGCCGGGCGGGGGCGTCCGCCCGGTGGGGGCGGGGCGTTTCCCGGGGCGGGTCGGGCTGCACCTTGTCAAACAAAAGGGTGGCGGCCTTCTCAAACTCTTCGGCGGAGCGGGGCGGCGACTTGGCGTCCTCCTCCATGGCTGCCTGGATGGCGGCGGGGTCCAGCCCGGCGGAAAAGTCGGGGATCTCCTCGTCCAGCAGCGAGTGGGCCGGGGCGTCCGGCTCGCCCCCGGGGGCCGACGGAGCCGACGGGGTGCGGGCGGAAGGCGCGGTGCGGGCGGCGCGGGATTCGGCCGCCGCCTTCGCGCCGGCGGTCTCGAAGTTCAGCGGGTCGGGCAGCGGTGCAAAGGTGTCCTCCTCATCCCGGTCGGGGCGGGTCGGGCGGGGGGCGGAGGCCGGCGGGGTCTCCTGCCCGTCCTGCTCAAAGACGATGGCCCCGGTGGGCTGGCCGTCCACCGACGGGGCCCGCGGCGGCTGGGCCGGGCGCACCGGGCGGCGGCGCACCGAGGCGCGGGGGACTTCGGCGCGGGGCTGGCCTTCCTGAGAGACGAGCAGCAGCGGGCGCTCGTGCCCGGGGCGGAAGGTGATGGCCGCCGGGCTGGGTTTGAGGCCCAGGGCGCGGCGGCGCACCAGGTCCAGCAGATGGTTGGCGATGGCGGCGTCGGACAGGTCCGGCCCGACAGCCTGGGCCACGGCGCCCCGCTTGTCGCACAGCACCACGCTGGGGGCCTGCCCCACCGTGGCCGGCAGGTAGACCACCGCATAGTCGGCCCCGGCCATGGCCAGCGCCAGCTGGGCCCGGCCGGCGGCCGCCTGCAGCACGTCGCCGGGGAATTTCTGCAGCAGCGCCGGCGGGGTCACGATCTTGCGGGCGCTGGCCGGGTCGGCCCAGGTCTGGTTGCCGAAGTCGTAGGCGGCTTCGCTGTGTTCCAGCGGCTGCAGCAGCGCCCCCACCAGCCGGCCGGTCACCTCGTCGGCGGCCACCAGCAGGCGGCGTTTGTCCAGCAGTGCGGTCAGCGTGGCCTGGGCCAGGCTGATCTCGCCGGTGCCGTACACCGCGTCGCCCAGCCGGGCGCGGAGTTTCTGGGCCCATTTTTCACAGTATTCATCCGCCATGGCCTGGGTCGGCGCCGACACCTGAACGCAGACGGCGAATTCGCCGTCCCGCTCCAGCAGGCGCAGCCCGGGGCAGCCTTCGGCCTCGGCGGCGCGCACGGCGGCCGACACATCGGCGGCGGGCAGGCCGAACACGCGCAGGATGCACAGTTGGCTTGCGAGCATCATGGTTTACACCCCCATCGTGGAATGGTTGGACGGTTCACAGTTCGGGCACCGGCTGGCCGGGTTCCAGCGTGAGGCCGAATTCCGGCGGCAGGCCCAGCGCCATGCGGCGCAGCAGGTCCAGCGCATAGAGCGCGGCGCGGGTGCGGATGTTGTCCCGGTCAGCATAGCCGCCCAGGTCCAGCCGCATCAGATGCACCCGGCCGGTGCGGGCGTCGCCGCCCGCCAGATAGACGGTCCCCACCGGCTTGCCGGGCAGCGCGCCGCCCGGGCCGGCCAGACCGGTGAGGGCCACCGACAATTCGGCGCCGCTGGCCTGCAGCGCACCGCGGGCCATGGCCGCGGCCACCGGGCCGGACACCACGTTGCAGCGCTCGATGAGTTCGGCGGGCACCCCCAGCAGCCGGGTCTTGGCGGCGCTGGCATAGGTCACGAACCCGTAGCCGAACACCTCGCTGGCGCCGGGCACGCCGGTGAGCTGCTGGGCCACAAGGCCGCCGGTGCAGCTTTCGGCCGTTGCGGCCTGCAGGCCCTGCTCCCGCAGCACCCGCACCACGGTATGGGCCAGGCCGGGCACGTCCACATCGTAGGCACAGGGGCCCAGAATCGCCCGGAATTCCTCCACCCGGGCGCGGCAGGCGGCCTCGGCTTCGGCGCGGGTGGCGGCCCGGGCGGTGACCCGGATCTCGCTCTCCCCTGTCTTGCAGTAGATGGCGGCGGTGGGGTTGTCGCTCTCGAACAGCGGGGCCACCTTGCTGGCAATGCTGCTCTCGCCCCCCAGCACCCGCAGCGTCATGGAATGGATCGTGCAGTTCTGGTGGGCTTCCAGCCGGGGGCGGACCTGTTCGGCCCACATGGCCTTCATCTCCCGCGGGACGCCGGGCATCAGCACCGCCATGCGGCCGGCTTCGTCCCGGAACCAGGCGCCGGGGGCGGTGCCGTGGGCGTTGGGGATCTTGCTGCCCCGGGTGGGGACCATGGCCTGTTTGCGGTTGTTCTCGGTGGGGCGGCGGTGGGTGCGGGCAAAAAACGCCTGGATCTTGCCCCACTCCTCCTCGTCAAAATGCAGCGTGTCGCCAAAGGCCGCGGCCACCGTCTCTTTGGTCAGGTCGTCGGCCGTGGGGCCCAGCCCGCCCGACAGGACCAGCAGGTCGCTGCGGGCGGCGGCTTCCCGGACCAGCGCTTCCAGCCGGGCAGGGTTGTCCCCCACCACATGCTGGTGCAGCACCGTGATGCCCAGCTCGGCCAGTTCACGGCTCAAGAACTGGGCGTTGGTGTTCACGATATCCCCGAGCAGCAGCTCGGTACCCACGCAGATGATCTCGGCTACCACCGTCATTGCCTCCTTCGCTGTGCGGCCGGGCTCAGAAATCCGGCTCCTGGCCGATGGGCACAAAAATCTTTTCCACCGTCTCCGCCGCCGTCTTTTCCAGCGCCTCCAGTTCGGGCATGGCGGCCTCGGCGGCTTCGATCTCGGCCAGAGCAGGCCGGGTCTTGGGGTGGGGCGGGGTGAAAATGGTGCAGCAGTCCTCGTAGGGCTCGATGGATGTCTCAAAGGTTCCGATGCGCCGGGCGATGGCCACTATCTCCGACTTGTCCATGCCGATGAGCGGGCGCAGCACCGGCAGGTCCTGGGCGGCGTCGGTGCAGGCCAGCGCCGCCATGGTCTGGCTGGCCACCTGGGCCAGACTTTCGCCGGTGATCAGCGCTTCCATGCCGGTTTTGGCGGCCACCCGGCCGGCGATGCGCAGCATGCTGCGGCGCATGAGCACGGTGAAGAGCGGCGCGGGGGCATGGTCGCGGATGTATTCCTGGGGTTTGGTGTAGGGCACCACGAAGAGCATGCAGTCGCCGATGAATTCGGACAGTTCGCAGGCCAGCGCCTGCACCTTGAGTTTGGCCCGCAGGCTGGTGTAGGGCGGGCTGGCGAAATGGATGTGGTGCAGCGCCAGGCCGCGGCGGGCCATGCAATAGGCCGCCACCGGACTGTCGATGCCGCCCGAAAGCAGGTTGAGCGCCCGGCCGCTGGTGCCCACCGGCAGCCCGCCGGCGGCGGCCTCCTTGGGGCCGTGGACGTAGGCGGCGTGGTCGCGGATCTCCACCATGATCTCCAGCTGGGGGGCATGGACATCCACCCGCAGGTAGGGGTGGCGGGTCAGCAGATAGGCGCCCAGTTCCCGGCAGATCTCGGGGCTTTTCATCGGGTATTTCTTGTCCGCCCGCTTGGCCTCCACCTTGAAGGTGCGGACATCCCGCAGACGGGGCCCCAGGTAGGCTTCGGCGGTCTCGCAGATGGCCGCAAAGTCCTTGTCGCAGCAGACGGCCCGGCTGATCTTGACCAGCCCGAACACCCGGGAGACCCGGCGGAAGGCTTCGTCCATGTCCAGGTCCTCCGCCTGGGGTTCGATGAACAGGGTGCTCTGGGCGCTGCGGACGGTGAAGGGGCCCAGATCCTCCAGCCGGCGGCGGATGTTTTTGGCAAGTCCGGCTTCGAACCGGCCCCGGTTGAGCCCTTTCAGGGTCATTTCGCCCTGGTAGGCCAGAATGATCTCTTTCATATCCATTCCTTTCGGTCGTTCGTTCAGATATGCTGCAGTTCCCGCAGGCCGGCTTCCAGCGCGGTGAGCAGCGCGTCCACATCGGCCTCGTCGTTGTCGGCGCAGAAGCTGACCCGCAGCGCGGTGGCCACGGCCCGCTCATCGCAGCCCATGGCCTGCAGCGTATGGCTGGGTTCGCCCTTGTCGCAGGCGCTGCCGCCCGATACATAGATCTGCCGGTCGTTGAGGTAGCTGATCATGGTCTGGCTGTTGACACAGTTGGTGGAGAAGTTGAGCACTTCGGCCACCGCATCCGCCGGGGAGTGGACGGCGATGCCGGGCAGGGCGGCCAGGCCGGCCCGCAGCCTTGCATTGAGGGCGGCGGCGCGGCCGGCGGCCGACCGCATCCGCCGCGCCCCCTGCTCCGCCGCCAGGCCCAGGCCGACGGCATAGGGGACGTTCTCGGTGCCCGGGCGGATGCCCCGCTCCTGATGGCCGCCCAGGTAAGGCGGCTGCAGGTGCTGGCGCTGGTTTTCACACAGGTACAGGGCGCCGATGCCCTTGGGGGCGTGGACCTTGTGGCCGGAGACGGTCAGGGTGTCCACGCCGGGCAGTTTTTTCATATCCAGCGGCAGGCGCAGCCATGCCTGCACCGCGTCGATGTGGACGGCGGTGCGGCTGTTCTTCGCCTTGACTTCCCGGGCCAGCCGGGCGATGTCCTGCACGGCGCCGGTCTCGTTGTTGACCGCCATGCAGGCCACCAGCACGGTATTCCGGTCCACCTGGTCCAGCAGGTCGTCCACGTTCAGCCGGCCGTCAGCGCCGGGGGCCACCTCCACCACCGTGAACCCCCGGTCCCGCAGCGCCCGGATGGGGCGCTGGACGCTGGGGTGTTCGAATCCGGTGGTGACCACCTTGCTGCCCCAGGCGCGCCGGGGCAGCGCCGCGCCCAGAATGGCCAGGTTGTTGCCCTCCGACCCGCAGCCGGTGAAGTAGATCTCCTTCACACCGGCGTTGAGGGTCCGGGCGATCCGGGCGCGGGCGGCGTTCAGGCTGTGCTCGGCCAGCACGGCCGGGTCGTACAGGCTGGAGGGGTTGGCCCATTGGGTGAGCAGCGCCTTATGGATGGCGTCGGCCACCGCCGGGTCCACCAGGGTGGTGGCGGCGTTGTCCAGATAGTGCAGGGCGGGATCTGTGCGCATGATGAAAAAGCCTCGGTTTTCTGTTGGAATCGCACCCCGCCGGCGGCGGGGGCGTAAAAAAGGACAAAAAGATACAGTTTGAATTATAGCACGCCCCGGTGCTTCTGCACAAGCACCGGGGCGAAAAATTCATAATTCTGCCGGCAGACGCCCGGCGGCGGCCTTCTCACTCACCGAAATGGGCCGCCACCTCCTTGAGCATCCGGCGGATCGGCAGCTGGTAGGGGCAGCGGGTCTCGCAGGCGCCGCACTCGATGCAGGCGCTCGCCTTGACCGGCAGGGTGGCATACCGCTGCCGGGCCCAGGTCTCCAGGCCGTAGCGGCTGATGTAGCCGTCGAACAGGAAGGCGCTGGGGATCTGGATGCCCACCGTACAGGGGGCGCAGTAGTTGCAGCGGCGGCAGAACTGGGTGCCCAGGGCGTCCCGCACCTTCTGGCAGGCGGCCTGTTCCTCGGCGGTGAGGGGGGCGGTCTGCTCGGCGGCGGCCAGGTTCTGGGCCAGTTCCTCCGGCGCCGCCATGCCCGGGATGCAGACAGTCACCGCCGGGTTGGACAGCACATACCGCAGCGCCAGGCGCCCGTCCTCGATGGCGCCGCCGGCCAGCGGCTTCATATCAATAAAGCCCTTGCCCGACCGGGCGCAGCGTTCGATGAGCTCGGCGCCCTGCTGTTCCACGATGTTGTAGGGGAACATGACGGTCTCGAAATCGGGGATGTCCAGCGCCCGCTCAAACACCGCGGCCAGGTGGGCCGTGATGCCGATGTGCCCCACCACGCCCTCCGCCTTGGCTTTGCGCAGCGCTTCCAGCGCGCCGCCGGGGGCCAGGATGACCTCCAGGTCCTGCAGGCTCGGGTTGTGGAGCTGGTACAACTCGATGTGGTCGGTGCGCAGGGCTTGCAGGCTGGCGGCCAGGTTTTCCTCCAGCTCGGCGGCGGTCAGGGCCCGGCATTTGGTGGCCAGCACAAACTGGTCCCGCAGGCCCAGCTCCTCCAGCGACTGGCCGATCCAGGCTTCGCTGACGGTGTAGGCGCGGGCGGTGTCGATGTAGTTGATGCCCCCTTCATGGGCGGCTTTGAGCAGCGCCCGGGTGCCGGGCTGGTCGATGCGCTGGATCGGGATGCCGCCGAAGCCCAGGCGGGAGATGGTCAGGCCGGTCTGGCCCAACTGGACGGTTCGCATGGGAATGCCTCCTTATTGACAGCGGACCGCAGCTTGCGGGCGGTCCTGGCCGAATACACCGATTATAGCATTTTTGTCCGGCTTTGTCAGCTGTTTTTGTTGACATTGCCCGCGGCGTGCGCTAGGATAGACAAAAGACCGTTCCCGGCTGCGGCGGTCAGCGCGGCCGCCGGGCTTTGAAGGGGAGGAAACCAAGCGATGCGATACGGATTTATCGGCTGCGGGAACATGGGCGGCGCGGTGGCGCGGGCGGTTTGCCGCGGCGTGGGCGCCGGGCAGGTGGTGCTGGCCAACCGCACCGCCGCCAAGGCCGAAGCGCTGGCCGGGGAGCTGGGCTGCACGGCCGCCGGCAACGAGGAAGCCGCCGACTGTGACTTTGTCTTTCTCGGGGTCAAACCCCAGATGATGGCCGGGGTGCTGGCCGAGCTGGCCCCCCGGCTGGCCGCCCGGACCGATCCCTTTGTGCTGGTCTCGATGGCGGCCGGGCTTTCGATGCAGCGGCTGCGGCAGATGGCCGGCGGAGAGTACCCGATCATCCGGATGATGCCCAACACCCCGGTGGCGGTGGGCGCCGGCATGATCCAGTACTGCAGCCTGGGGGTGCCGGCCGACCGCCTGGAAACCTGGCGGCAGGCCATGGCCCCCGCCGGGCGGCTGGACGAGGTGGCCGAAGGGCAGATGGACGCGGCCAGCTGCGTGTCCGGCTGCGGGCCGGCCTGGGCGTACCAGTTCATCGAAGCGCTGGCCGACGGCGGCGTGGCCGCCGGCCTGCCCCGGGCCAAGGCCCAGGAATATGCGGCCCAGATGCTGCTGGGCAGCGCCCGGATGGTGCTGGAAAGCGGCCGCCACCCCGGTGAGCTGAAGGACGCCGTCTGCAGCCCCGGCGGGTCCACGATCCAGGGGGTGCGGGTGCTGGAGGAGCGGGCCTTCCGCGGCGCTGTGACCGACGCGGTGCTGGCCGCCTACGAAAAAACCGTCGAGATGGGCAAGGGATGACCCCCTGCCACGGCCTGCGGGCCGGAAAGGAAAATACATGCGAATCGTTATCAAGATCGGCACAAGCACGCTGGCCTACCCGGGCGGGCGGCTGAACATCCGCCACACTGAGGAACTGGTCAAGACCTTCAGCGACCTGAAAAATGCCGGGCACGAGCTGGTGCTGGTCTCCTCCGGGGCCATCGGGATGGGCGCGGGCAAGCTGCAGATCGACCGTCCCCAGGACATGCCGACCAAACAGGCCGCCGCCGCGGTGGGGCAGTGTGAGCTGATGTACACCTACGACCGGCTGTTCACCGATTACAGCCATCCGGTGGCCCAGATCCTCGTCACCCAGGAGGATTTCAACTCCCCGCGCCGGCTGGACAACCTGCAGAACACCCTCTACCGGCTTTTGCAGCTGCGGGTCGTCCCGATCATCAACGAAAACGACACCGTCGCCACCGAGGAGATCTCGGTGGGCGACAACGACACGATGGCCGCCCTGGTGGCCAAGTACATCCAGGCGGATCTGCTGGTGCTGCTCAGCGACATCGACGGGCTGTACACCGCCGATCCCCACACCCATCCGGAGGCCGAGCTGATCCCCGAGGTGCGCGCCGTCACCCCGGAGCTGGAAGCCCTGGCCGGCGGGGCCGGCAGCAAGCTGGGCACCGGCGGCATGGCCACCAAGCTGACCGCCGCCAAGCTGGCCACCGGCGCCGGCGTGGACATGGTGATCGCCAACGGCGCCGACCCGATGCTGCTGTACGACATTGTGGCCGGACGCCGGGCCGGGACCCGGTTTTTGGGCCGCAGAAAGAAGGAGGAACTGACATGACCACCCTGGAGATCCTGCAGCAGGCCCAGCTGGCCCGCCGGCCGCTGGCACTGGCCGGGACCGACGCCAAGGACGCCGCGCTGGAAGAGATGGCGGTGGCGCTGGTGGCGGCCAAGGAGGAGATTCTGGCCGCCAACCGCCGCGACCTGGACGCCGCCCGCGGCAAGACCAGCGAGGTGATGCTGGACCGCCTGGCCCTGACCCCCACCCGGCTGACCGAGATGGCCAAAGGGATGCGGGAGGTGGCCGCCCTGCCCGACCCGGTGGGGGCGGTGCTGCGCAAGATCGTGCGGCCCAACGGCCTGCTGATCGAAAAGACCGCCGTGCCGATGGGCGTGATCGCCATTATCTATGAAAGCCGGCCCAACGTGACTTCGGACGCGGCGGCGCTGGCCATCAAGGCCGGCAGCGCCTGTGTGCTGCGCTGCGGGCGGGAAGCCTGGGCCAGCTGCCACGCCATTGTGACGGCGCTGCGCCGCGGGCTGCGGCAGGCGGGCCTGCCCGAGACCGCCGTGAGTCTGGTGGAGGATACCTCCCACGAGTCGGCCAGGGTGCTGATGACCGCCAACGGGCTGGTGGACCTGCTGATTCCCCGGGGCGGGGCGGGGCTGATCCGCGCCTGTGTGGAGAGCGCCACCGTCCCCTGCATCCAGACCGGCACCGGCATCTGCCACATCTATGTGGACAAGGACGCCGACCCGGACATGGCGCTTTCCATTGTGGAAAACGCCAAGGCCAGCCGCCCCAGCGTGTGCAATGCGGCGGAAGTCTGCCTGGTCCACCGGGATGTGGCCGCGGCTTTTCTGCCCCGGCTGCAGCGGCTGCTGGTGCAGAACCGCACCGAGGCCGGCCTGACCCCGGTGGAGCTGCGGCTGGACCGGCGGGCGGCCGCCCTGTGCCCCGGCGTTCCGGCCGGTCCCCGGGACTTTGACACCGAGTTTCTTGACTATACCCTGGCCGTGGCGGTGGTGGATGACCTGGAAGCCGCCATCGACCACATCGCCCTGCATTCCACCCACCACAGCGAGGCCATCGTCACCGAGAATGTGGAGGCCGCCAACCGGTTCACCGCCTGTGTGGACAGCGCCGCGGTCTATGTGAACGCCTCCACCCGCTTCACCGACGGCGGGGAGTTCGGCCTGGGCTGCGAGATGGGGATTTCCACCCAGAAGCTGCACGCCCGCGGCCCCATGGGGCTGGCCGAACTGTGCAGCTACAAGTACGTCATCCACGGCAGCGGGCAGGTGCGCGGCGGCACCGGCATCCACCCCCGCAGCAGCTGCTGATCTTGTCTGTCCTTCCCCGGCAAGGACGCAGCAAACCGGCCGGCAGTGCGCAAAGCGAAAACGCTTGCGGCACTGCCGGCCGGTTTTTCTGTTTTGTCTGTTTTGCTGGCCGCGGCAGGCGCGGGTTGTCGGGGGTTCAGCCCAGGTTCATGTCCACATTGCCGCTGATGCCGTTGACCCGGCCCTGGCTGGTATACTGCCAGATGTTGTAGCTGTAGGCAAAGTCCAGCGTATCCCGGTACTGGGCGATCCAGGTGCGGTATTTGCTGATGTTGGCAAAGTTGAGGTTGTTGTAGAACCAGCTGGCGTAGCTGTACACGCCGGCCTTGTAGCCCGCGGCCTGAATGGCTTCGCAGAACGCCACGGCGTTGGCGGTGCGCTGGGCGGCGCTGATGCCGTCGGCGCGGCCGGTGTCGCCGGCCACCTTCTCGGTGTCGAAGTAGACGCCGTAGGGCAGGCTGTAGCCCTGCACCAGACTGACCACCATGCTGGCTTCCTGCACGGCTTCCGCCTCGTCAATGGCCTGGCTGTAGAAGTAGACGCCCACCTTGATGCCGGCGGCGGTGGCGCCCTGGATGTTGCGGCGGAAGGTGGAGTCCTCCACCAAAGCGCCGCTGCCGTAGCCGCGGTAGCCGCAGCGGATGATCGCAAAGGTGATGCCGTCCGCCTTGACGGCGTTCCAGTCGATGTTGCCCTGGAACTTGGACACGTCGATGCCCCGTTCCTTCTGGCCCAGCACACCGGAGGAGCTGAAGGTGTAGATGTCCCCCTGGATCACCTGGGTACCGGTGACCGGCTGATGGGTGGCGGGGTCGTAGTAGTATGTATTGCCGTCGATGGTCTGCCAGCCGGTGTACTGGATGATGGTCTCCTCATGGCTTTCCACCGCGAAGCCGTAGGAGGCCAGGTCCTTGGCCTCGATGGTCGCGGGCCAGCCGGCCGTGGGGTCCGGCGCCTGGGTGGGTGCCGGGGTCGGGGCCTGGGTGGGCGCGGGGGTCGGCGCGGCCGTGGGGGCCGGCGTCGGGGTGGGCGCCTGGGTGGGGGCGGGGGTCGGGGCCTGGGTGGGTGCCGGGGTCGGCGCAGCCGTGGGGGCCGGCGTCGGGGTGGGCGCCTCGGTGGGGGCGGGGGTCGGGGCTTCGGTGGGCGCCGGGGTCTCGGCGGCCGGTGCCGGGGTGGCCTCGCCCTCATTCTGGGCGGTGGGTTCGGAGGTATCCTCCACCCCCACCAGCTGCAGCGGTTCCACCGCCGCGCCCAGGTAGCGCACCTGCAGGCTGCCCGGCACCACTTCCACATTGTTGGCCTGGCTGCGCACGGCGCCGGTCAGGTGGTCGGTGTCGCCGTCATACTGGGGCTTGTAGGGGGTGACGGTGCCGTCGCTGAGCAGAAGGTAACCGTCGCTGCTGACCTTGCCGGTGTAGTAGGTCTCGGTGCCCACTTCCTCGGCCTTGCTCTCGGCATAGGCCACGGTGTCGGTGACCTCCTCCGCAATGGGGGCGCCGCCGCCGGTACCGTAGCTGGAGTCTTCCTGGCTCTCGTTGACCTGGTTGGCCTGGACGATCTCGTCCTGCACAGCCTCCACGTCCACCTTATAAACGACCTTCTCCTTGACTTCGACGGTCTGGGCTTCGGGGGCAATGTAATCGCCGGCGGCGGGGGCGGTCACCGTGTAGGTGCCGGGTTCCACATCCTCGGCCAGCGCGGTACCGGTGGTGGTATCCACCGGGTACTCGGTGGCGTTGCCATCCTCATCGGTGATGGTCACATTCAGCCGGGTGTTGGTGAAAGGGGTGCGCAGGGCTTCCACGGCGTCCTCCCCTTCCAGGTCCTCCACCGTGGTGCCTTCCGGGTAGGTCAGGGCATACAGCTGCACGCCGATGTCCTGCTGCACCACCGTGACCTCCATCGCCATGCCGGGCTGGGGGGTGGGCGCCGGGGTGGGCGCCGTTTCGGGGGTGGCCGTGGGGGCCGGGGTGGGCGCCTGGGTCGCCTGCGGGGCGGGGGTCGCCTGCGGGGCAGCCTGGGCCGGCGCCGCAATGCCGGCGGCCATCGCCCCGATCCCCAGGCTGGCGCAGAGCAGCGCCGCCATACCGCCTGCGATCAGCTTGTACAGCGGCAGCCGCGACACCGCGCTGCCGGAAAAATACTTCATCGGATTTTTTCTTGCCATGCCTTGATTCCTCTTATCCCTGATAATCCCGACTCCATACGCCGCAAACGGGGCGCGCCGCCAGACGGCACGGCCCCCAACGAAAAGTCTATTCCTATCATACACGAAGGCGGGGCGGTTTTGCAAGGGAAAGCGGCGAAAAAAGTTGTAAAACTTTTTATCGTCATGGCGTCAAGATTCCGGTATCGCCTCCTACATTTAGGGGCAAAGCCCCCGCCAATGCCCCCCGGGGGGCCAGGTGTTGTGCCGGCAGGGCGCGGTTCGTGCGGGCTTGTGTGCGCCGGGGGCGGGGTGGTACAATGGGGGAATCATGATCGGAAAGGAGGGCCCGCCATGCACCCGGAGGTGGAAGCCTTTTACAACGGGACCAGTTTCGGCTGCCACCGGCTGCTGGGGGCCCGGCCGGCCGGGCGCGGCTGGCGGTTCACGGTATGGGCGCCCCACGCCCGCCGGGTGCAGGTGCTGGGCGACTGGAACGGCTGGGACCTGTACACCGCCGCCGAGCTGGCTGTCTGTGAGGACGGGCTGTGGCGGGGCACGGTGCCCGCTGCCGCCGAGGGGCAGCTGTACAAATACAATCTGCTGGGCCCCGACGGGGTGTGGCGGATGCGGCCGGACCTGTTTGCCCGGGACGGCGAGGCGCTGCCCGGCACCGCCAGCCGGCTGACCCTGCCCCCCGCCCCGCCGCCCCGCCGGGGGGCGCTGGGCCGGCCGGTGCGGCTGTACGAGCTGTACGCGGCCGGCTGGCGCCGCCACTGGGACGGGCGGTACTACACCGGCGAAGAACTGGGCCGGGCGCTGGCGCCCTACCTGCTGGAAAATGGCTACACCGATGTGGAGCTGATGCCGTTGGCCGAATACCCCTACGACGGCAGCTGGGGGTACCAGGGCTGCGGGTACTTCTGCCCCAGTGCCCGGATCGGCGGGCCCCGGGGCATGGCCGCGCTGGTGGGGGCGCTGCACCGCGCCGGGATCGGGGTTTGGATGGACTTTGTGCCGGTCCACTTTGCCCCGGACGCCGGCCGGATGGCCGAATGGGACGGCGCCCCGATGCTGGAGGCCGGCCCCAGCGACTGGGGCAGCCTGCGGTTTGACCTGGCCAGCGGGCCGGTGCGCAGCTTTCTGCAGAGCGCGGCGGCTTTCTGGCTGGAGGAGATGGGCTGCGACGGGCTGCGGGTGGATGCGGTGGGCCACGCTCTGCAGGGCCCGGGCGGCCGGGCCGCCGCCGGCTTTTTTGCCGGGCTGACCGACGGGCTGCACCGGCGCTGCCCCGGGGCGCTGCTGGCGGCCGAAGACACGGCCGGGCTGGCGGGGGTCACCCAACCCGCCGCAGCCGGCGGGCTGGGGTTTGACGCCGTATGGGACACCGGCTGGACCCGGGACGCCCTGGCCTGCCTGAGCGCCCCGCCGGGCAGCGGGACCGGGCGGGACGCCTTCGCCCGGCTGTGCGGCGGGCGCTGGCGGTCGGACGCCATCCTGCCTTTGAGCCACGACGACACCGCCGGCCCCAGCCTGTGGCAGCGCCTGGCCGGCAGCGGCGACGCCCAGCGGGCGGCGCGGCTGCTGTATCTGCTGCAGTACACCCGCCCCGGGCGGCCGCTGAACTTTATGGGCAACGAGTTCGGCTGCCCCGCCCCCTTCACCCCTTTCCGGGAACCGGACTGGGCGGCGGCCGCCGCCCCGCCCCACCGGGATCTGGCCGCCTTCTGCCGGGCTTTGAACGCGCTGCATGCCGCCCACCCGGCGCTGCGGGACCCGGGCAGCGGGTTTGTGCCGCTGCGGCAGGACCCCGACGCCCGGCTGCTGGCCTACGAGCGCCAGGCCGGGGCGGACCGGCTGGTCGTTGCCTGTAACCTGGGCGGGGCGGACGCCCGGCTGCCGGTGGCGGCAGGCGGCGCCGGCCGGGGGCGGCTGGTGTTTGCGGCCGGCCCGGTGCCGGAGGGGGACCTGCCGGTGACGGACGGCCGCCTGGCCATCCGGCTGCCCCCTTTCTGCGGGGCGGTGTACCAGCTGACTTGACAAAACCGACAAATTTGCTATACTGTTTTTGGACATAAAAACAGGGGCGCTGAGGGGCATCCTCGGCTGAGATCGAAGCAAACAGCAGCTTCGGGTCACCTTGAACCTGATCCGGGTAATGCCGGCGTAGGAAGTTTGACCCAAAGGTTTGTGGCTTTTTGCGCCTGCATGTGATCGTGCAGGCGCATTTCTTGTTTTTATGGACTATTTTGTTTGAGGAGTGTTCTCCATGTCCAAAACCTATTCCAAAACCCGCATCCTGGTGGAATGCGCGCTGATGATCGCGCTGGGCACCGTGCTGGCCAACATCAAGATCTATGAGCTGGCCAACGGCGGTTCGGTCACCCTGTTCAGCATGGTGCCGTTCATTCTGGTGTCCTTCCGCCACGGCGCCAAGTGGGGGCTGTTCACCGGCTTTGTGAACAGCCTGCTGCAGATGCTGCTGGGCTTTTACGCCCCGCCGGCCCCCGGCCTGCTGCCGCTGTTCGGCATGATCATGCTGGACTATGTGCTGGCCTTTTCCCTGCTGGGGCTGGCCTGTGTCTTCGCCAAGCCCTTCAAGAACCGGCTGCTGGGCGTGGCGGTCGGCTCCGCGGTGGTCTGCCTGATCCGCTTCCTGTGCAGCTTCCTGTCCGGCGTGCTGATCTGGGGCAATCTCAGCGACGGTCTGCCCGTCTGGACCTACAGCCTGGGCTATAACGCCTCCTACATGCTGCCCGAAACTGTCCTGACGGTGGTGGCCGTGGTGCTGCTGCACAAGGCCGCGCCCAAGCTGTTCCAGCAGCAGTAAGCCGGCGGCGGACCGGGCGCTGCGCCTTTGCGCGTGTCGGGAAAATCGGCGCGTACCGCAAAAGGCAGCCGCGCATACGCCGGCAGCCGCGTTCCAAAGGCCCGGCCATCAGGCCGGGGATCGCCCGCCGGCGGCGGCAAACTTTGAACTTTTTCAACTGCCTGAAATGGGCGCCGCAGTTTTGCCTGCAGCGCCCATTTTTCGTTTGTCTTCTTTTGCGTTCTTTTGGCGGGAACGGTTCTTCTTACTTTTCCACCCTTTCGGGCCGGCCCGCGTTCCCTTAACTTTTGTTAACACGCCTGCCCGGTTCCCTCCCCTGTTTTGTTTCACTTTTTCTCGCCCCGGCCGCGGCGCCGGCGGCGTCTGCCCCGCGGTTTCATCGGATTGCGGGTCGAAATGACGCGATTTTTGCGTTAGTAGATAGAGGTTGGTCCAATTCTTTGGTGATATTGCCGATTTGTATTTTTTGGCTTTCCTTTTTGTGTATATTCTGTTAAAATAGTTTTAACAAGTTGTTCATCTGACAGGAACCAGTGTGAGCTGGGCAACGTTGTAAACGGGGTCGCGGGGGAACGGCCTGTGCGCATGGCTTTTGGCGGTGCGCACAGCAGCCGCACCGCCGGGTACCCTTGTATTTAGGAGGAATGCTTTTATGATGAAATACCTGCAAAAGCTCGGCAAGGCGCTTATGCTGCCCGTTGCCGCGCTGCCGGTCTGCGGTATCCTGATGGGGTTGGGCTACGCCCTGGCCCCGGCCGCCATGGGCGCCCAGGGTGCTACCGAAGGCCTGGCCTACACCGTTGGCTTTATCCTGATCAAAGCCGGCGGCGCCCTGATCGACAACATGGCCTGGCTGTTCGCCGTCGGCGCGGCGGTCGGCCTGTCCGACGACCATGACGGTACTTCCGCCCTGGCCGGCCTGGTCAGCTACCTGATGATAACCCAGCTGCTGAGCCCTGCGGTGGTCAGCGCGCTGCCCTTCATGAACCTGACCGAGGGCACCTCGACCTACATCGCCTTTCAGAAGACTGCCGGCAACGCCTTCATCGGCATCCTGGCTGCCATCATCGGCTCCACCTGCTACAACAAGTTCAAGAACACCCAGCTGCCGGACTGGCTGGCCTTCTTCAGCGGCAAGCGCTGCGTGGCCATCGTCACCGGCGTTGTGTCCATCGTGATGTCCGTGATCCTGCTGTTCGTCTGGCCGCTGATCTTCAACGCCCTGGTTGCTCTGGGCAACGGCATCGTCAGCCTGGACGGCGTCGGCGCCGGTCTGTACGCCTTCTTCAACCGCCTGCTGATCCCCACCGGCCTGCATCACGCCCTGAACAACGTGTTCTGGTTCGACACCATCGGCCTGGGCGACCTGACCCATTACTGGGCCGGTGAGACTTCCGCCGATGTGGGCTGGAGCCTCGGCATGTACATGTCCGGCTTCTTCCCCACCATGATGTTCGGCATCCCGGGCGCGGCGCTGGCCATGGTCCACACCGCCAAGAACAAGAAAGCCGCCATCGGCCTCGTGACCTCCGCCGCCATCTGCGCGTTTGTCTGCGGCGTGACCGAGCCCTTCGAATTCGGCTTCATGTTCCTGTGCTTCCCGCTGTACATCGTGTACGCCCTGCTGTACGGCATCTTCGCCGTCATCACCTACTACACGGGCTTCCGCGCCGGCTTCATGTTCTCCGCCGGTGCGACCGACCTGGTCTTCTCCTATCCGCTGCCCGCCCATGCGAACACCTGGATGATCCTGCCCCTCGGCCTGGCTGCCTTCGTTGTGTTCTATGTGGTCTTCCGCTTCGCCATCACCGCCTTCAACCTGACCACCCCCGGCCGTGAAGATGACGCCGACGAGGCGGCTGAAGCCAACATCCAGCTGGCCAACAACGACTTCACCAAGATCGCCGAAGGCGTTCTGGCCGGCATCGGCGGCAAGGGCAACGTGACCAATGTGGACTACTGCGCCACCCGCCTGCGCTTCGAGATCAAGGATTACACCAGCGTGGACGAGAAGGCCATCAAGACTGCCGGCGCTGCGGGGGTCATCCGCCCCAGCAAGAACGCTTGCCAGGTGGTCATCGGCCCCAAGGTCCAGTTCGTTTACGATGAGCTGAAGAAGATGCTGTAATCCCTCTCTTCCCTGTTTGGCAGAGTCGCTGGTTCACTCTGCTCCCCACCGGCAAGCCGCACGGCTTGCCGGTTTTTTTGTGGGGTTCAGCTGCCAAGCAGCGTCTGCACCTGCTGGCAGAGCGCTGCCGCCCGGATCCCCACCACCACCTGACATTCGGTCCTGTTGGGGCGGGACGACCGGGCCCTGCTGGATGTGACCGGACTGGGCGAGGAGCAGGTGGCCCACCTGCGGCTGCTGATCGACGACCTGCGGCTGGCCCGGTGAGCCCGCCGGGCGGCTTTTCTTTATCCCGTACCGACGGGCATTTTTGAAAAAATTTAGAAAGCCCGCACAAAATCAGGCTTTCACACATTGCCTTTTTTGTTTTTGATGCTATACTAAAGATAGCGCAATTTCTTTTCACGTTTCTTTTCACATTTCCCTGCATTCCCTGGAAACTTTGGAAAATCTATCTGTACTTGGAGGTCTTACCCATGAAAATCATCCGTGCCACCGACTACAAGGATATGTCCCGCAAAGCGGCCAACATCATCTCTGCGCAGGTCATCATGAAGCCCAACTGCGTGCTGGGCCTGGCCACCGGCAGCACCCCCATCGGCATCTACGACCAGCTGATCGACTGGTACAAGAAGGGCGACCTGGATTTCGCCGAAGTGACCACCGTGAACCTGGACGAATACCGGGGCCTGAAGCGGGACGATCCGCAGAGCTACTGGCATTTCATGCACGAGCATTTCTTTGACCACATCAACATCGACCACGACCGCATCAACCTGCCCGACGGCACCAACCTGGACGCGGCGGAAGAATGCCAGCGCTACGATGAGATCATCCATTCGGTGGGCGGCATCGACCTGCAGCTGCTGGGCATCGGCCACGACGGCCACATCGGCTTCAACGAGCCGGGCGCCGCCTTCGAGCTGGGCACCCACTGCGTGGACCTGACGGCCGAGACCATTGAGGCCAACAAGCGGTTCTTTGACTACGATGAAGAAAGGGTCCCCAAGCAGGCCTACACCATGGGCATCAAGACCATCATGCAGGCCCGCAAGGTGCTGCTGGTGGCCAACGGCAAGGACAAGGCCAAGATCGTGAAGCAGGCTTTCTTCGGCCCCGTCACGCCGGAGGTGCCCGCTTCCATCCTGCAGATGCACCCCGACTTCACCCTGGTGGGCGACGCCGAGGCGCTCAGCGAGCTGTAAACAGCACATTCCGCCCCGCCCGGCCGGCCCTGGGCGGGGCGATTTCAAACAGGGAGGCAGTTTGCCATGATTATCAAAAATGCCAAGGTCTATACCCCCGAGCACCGCTTTGTCCGGCAGGATCTGGTGATCCGCGGCGGGCGGATCGTCCCGGGCGCCCCGGCCCCCGAACCGGGGGAGGACGTGCTGGACGCCGAAGGGCTGTACGCCCTGCCCGGGCTGGTGGACATCCACTTCCACGGGGCGGTGGGTCACGATTTCTGTGACGCCGACCCTGACGGCCTGCAGGCCATTGCGGACTTTGAAGCCAGCAAGGGCGTGCTGGCCATCTGCCCCGCCACCATGACGTTCAGCGAGGAGATCCTGAACGGCATCGTGGATGTGGCCCGCGCCCACAAAAACGAGCGGGGCGCCGACCTGGTGGGCATCAATATGGAAGGCCCCTTCATCAGCCCCCGGAAGGTGGGCGCCCAGAACCCCAAGTATGTGACCCCGGCCAATGTCGGGATGTTCCGCCGCCTGCAGGAGCGGTCCGGCGGGCTGTTCAAGCTGGTGGACCTGGCCCCCGAGGAACCCGGCGCGCTGGACTTTGTGCGCGCCTGCGGTGAGGAGGTGCGCATCTCCATCGCCCACACCTGCACCGACTACGCCACCGCCAAGGCTGCCTTTGCCGCCGGCGCCCGGCACATGACCCACCTGTACAACGCGATGCCCGGCATCACCCACCGGGAGCCCGGGCCGATCATTGCCGCGCTGGAGGACGGCGCCACGGTGGAGCTGATCACCGATGGCGTACACATCCACCCGGCGATGGTGCGGTTCACCTTCCGGGTGTTCGGCGACGACCATGTGGTGCTGATTGCCGACAGCATGGAGGCCGCCGGCCTGCCCGACGGCCAGTACAGCCTGGGCGGCCAGGCCGTGACGGTGCGCGGGCCCCGGGCCACCCTGACCGAGCACCCGGACACCATTGCGGGCAGCGCCACCTGCCTGTACGACTGCATGCGCACCGCCGTGCGGGAGATGGGTGTGCCGCTGGAGAGCGCCGTGCGGGCCGCCAGCGAGAACCCGGCCCGCTGCATCGGCATTGACCAGGACTACGGCAGCCTGGCGGCCGGACGTTTCGGCAACGTGGTGCTGGCGGACAGCGAGCTGAACATCCGCACCGTCATCAAGAAAGGCGCCGTGCTGAACCGGGAATGAGACATTTTCCGGTGGACTTTCCCGCAATTTTTTGGGTAAAATGCCGGTTCCGCCCTTGCGGAGCGGGAAAAAATCGGGTATAATGAAGGACAAGCAATCCTGTGCTGGGTCGGCGCTGCGCAACAGATCGGCGCGACACGGCCTGTGCAATGCCAAAGAACCAAGGAGGTTGTTGCCATGGCGATCTCAGAACCGACCGCAGTATTTTCCATCCATGATGACAAGGACCAGCAGATCAAGCAGGTCATGATGCAGGTTTACAGAGCACTGGAAGAGAAGGGCTATAACCCGGTCAACCAGCTGGTGGGGTACATCCTGTCCGAAGACCCGACCTACATCACCACCTACAAGAACGCCCGGGCGCTGATCCGCCGGGTGGACCGGGACGATCTGCTGCAGGCACTGGTGCGGGATTATGTCCGCCACGCCTGAGCTCCGCTGAATCCCGCTGCAAAAACAGCCGCCTTCCCTCCCCCATCGCGGGGCGGGAGGCGGCTGTTTCTTTGTTCCGGGGCGGCCCCGGGTCAGAGCGCGGCGGGCGTCGGGTGCAGTGGCATGCGACCGCGGCGGACGGGCAAAACAAAACGCCCCCCACGCTTTCGCACGGGGAGCGCAGACGGTTACCGGTTCAAACCTTTGTCAGGCCAGATCAGGCAGCGGTCTTGGAAGCGTACATGAAGAACTTGTAGCCGAACGGGTTGGTGTACACGCCGGTCACGTTGGACTTCTGCATGTAAGGATCGTTGTAGTAGTACAGAGGCACGAGACCCCAGGTCTCCATCAGCATATCCTCAGCCTTATGCATCTCGGCAACACGGGCGGTCAGATCGGTCTCGGACTTGATCTGAGCGATCAGGTTGTCGTACTCGGTCCAGTTCTGCGGAGCATAGCTGGGAGCGGGGCCGGGCTCGGTGCTGCCGGCGGGACGGCCGAACTGGCTGTCGTTGTTGCCGGAGGAGGAGGTCCACATTTCGAGCATGTTGATGGGGTCGTCGAAGTCGGCCAGCCAGCCCTGACGAGCCACGTCGTAGTTGCCGGCCTTACGGTCGTTCAGGAAGACGCTCCAGGCCTCGGTGGCGATGTCAACCTGGGCGCCGATCACGGCCAGGTCCTGCTGGATGGCGGCGCCGATGGCCTCATTGCCTTCGCCTTCGTTGGTCAGGTAGGTGAACTGCAGCGGGGTGTCGGCGCTGAGCATGTTGTTCTCGTCGAACTCGAAGCCGGCGCTCTTGAGCAGCTCGATGGCCTCGGCCAGGTTGTCCTCATAGGCATCCTGAGAGGGATCGAAGTAACCGACGGCTTCCGCATCCGGGAAGGTGTAGGAATCGGTGTTCTGCTTGAACAGGTTGCCGTTGCCGTCGCTCATGGAGTTGGGGATGAAGGTGTTGGCCAGGTGCTGACCGGTCTGACCGATGGTGTCAACGATGTACTGACGGTCGATCAGCAGGTTGATGGCATGGCGCATGTCGTTGGCCTGCTCGGGAGTCTTGCCGGCGAACAGTTCGGAGTTCACGTTGAAGCCCACATAGTAGGTGCCGATGTTGTCAGCCACGTACAGTTCGGGATCTTCGTTGGCCAGCAGCTCGCCCAGCTGCGCGTTGGGGATGGTGTCGATGAAGTCCAGGTTGCCGGCGGTGTAGGCGTTGTAGATGGCAGCGTCGTCAGCGCTCAGCATGAACTGCAGGGTCTCGATCTGAACTTCGTCAGCGCGGTAGTAGTTGGGGTTCTTGGTGTAGGTCATGCTCTCGTCATGAGTCCAGGCGGTGCAGGTGTAAGCACCGTTGGAGACGAAGCCGGCCTCGACCGCCCAGGCGCCGGGGTTGGTGCCGTCGGGGTCGGCAGCCTCAACAGCGGCCTGCGGCACCGGGAAGAAGGTCGGGAAGGCGCACAGGCTCAGGAAGTAGGGGCAGGGGCTGACCAGGGTGACCTGCAGAGTGTGGTCATCGGTGGCTTCCACACCCACCAGGATGTCGTTGGCAGCCTGGGCTTCCTTGGCGGCAGCGGTGTAGACGGTTTCGGGGGTGGTGTATTCCTCGCCGGCTTCCTCGGCAGCGGCCGCGGCGGCGGCGTCATACTCGGGGTTGGCCTCGGTCTCCTGGGCCACTTCGTTCTTGGCGATCAGGCCGTCGAACAGGTAGCTGTAGTCGGAAGCAGTCTGCGGGTTGGCAGCGCGGTTCCAGCTGTAGACGAAGTCGTTGGCGGTCAGGTCGGTGCCGTCGCTCCACTTGCTCTCGATCAGGTGGAAGGTGTAGGTCAGGCCGTCATCGCTCACATCGTAGTTCTCGGCCAGGGCGGGGGCCAGGTCGCCGTTCTCGTCGTAGGTCATCAGGCCGACGAAGGAGTTGACAGCCAGGGCGGCGCCGTCAACGGTGGTGTTGAGGGCGGGGTCCAGCCGGTCGGGCTCGGACGCCAGGTTGATGTACAGGGTGCTGGTGTCGGTGTTCAGGGCAGAACCACCGGTCGCAGCGGCGCTCTCGGATGTCGCCGCGGTGTCAGAGGTGCCCGTGCTGCCGGTCGCACCGGAAGAGGCGGTGGAACCGCAGCCGGCCAGGCTGAGCACCATGGCGGCGGCAAGCGCAGATGCCATGAGTTTTTTCATTTTCTTTCCCTCCTAAAGGATTCTATCAGAAAAACCTGACTTTGCGGCCGGTTGCCGCAGCTGGCAGGTTTCCCCCGATATAAGGCCCATTATAGCCACCCGGCCCGCCTTTGGCAAGGCAAAGTGACAAGCTGTTCCTTTTGCGTCACCATTTTTGGGCGTTTTGCCGAAATTCGCACAGGTTTCAGCGCCCAAATCGTGAGCATTTTGTGAAGTGTGTCTCATGGGCGGGGGACGCACTGTCTTTCAACCAGAGACAATCACTTGTTCCAGCAGGCCACAAAATGGCCGTTGCCCCGGTCGGTGAAGGGGGGCATCTCCTTGGCGCACTGCTCGGTGGCATAGCGGCAGCGGGTGCGGAACGGGCAGCCGCTGGGCATGTGGAGCGGGCTGGGGACATCGCCTTCCAGCACGATGCGCTTGGCGTTGCGGGCCGTCTTGGGGTCCGGGATGGGCACGGCGGACAGCAGGCTCTGGGTGTAGGGATGGAGCGGGTTGTCGTTGAGCTCGTCCGCATCGGCCATCTCCATCATCTTGCCCAGGTACATGACCGCGATGCGGTCGCTGATGTGGTGAACGACCAGCAGGTCATGGGCGATGAAGAGGTAGGCCACGCCCAGCTTTTTCTGCAGGTCCTCAAACATGTTGACGACCTGGGCCTGGATGGACACGTCCAGCGCCGAGACCGGCTCGTCGCAGACGATAAACTTGGGGTTGACCGCCAGGGCTCGGGCGATGCCGATGCGCTGGCGCTGACCGCCGGAGAACTCATGGGGGTAGCGCATGGCGTGCTCGGCGTTCAGGCCGACCAGCTCCATCAGTTCGATGACCCGCTCATGGCGCTCCTTCTTGTTTTTGCAGAGCTTGTGGACGTCCAGGGGCTCGCCGATGATGTCCTCGACAGTCATGCGGGGATTCAGCGAGGAGTACGGGTCCTGGAAGACCATCTGCATCTGTTTGCGGTAGGGCATCATGTCCACATGGACCTGCTTGCCCAGGATCGGCTTGCCGTTGGCGTCCACCTTCAGCCGGCCGTTCTCGTCATACTGTTCGCCGCTGTCATAGATCACCTGGCCGTCAAACAGGATGCGGCCGCCGGTGGGCTTGTACAGCTGCAGCAGGGTGCGGCCGACGGTGGTTTTGCCGCAGCCGGACTCGCCCACCAGGCCCAGGGTCTCGCCGGGCTTGATGGCAAAGGAAACGTTGTCCACCGCCTTCAGCGGGGTGGTTTTGGCAAAGCCGGTGCGCACGGGGAAATATTCCTTCAGGTGCTCCACCTGCACGAGGTATTCGCTGTTGGGCATCTTACTTCCCCTCCTTGGCATTCTTCACGTTCATCCAGCAGGAAGCGCGGTGGTGTTCGCCCACCTGCAGTTCCGGCGGCAGTTCCCGCAGGCAGATCTTCATGGCGGAGTCGCACCGCGGGCAGAAAGCGCAGCCGTCGGGCAGGTCCAGCATGTTGATGGGGGTGCCGCCGATGGGCACCAGCCGCTCCTTCAGGTTGGAACCGGAGGGAATGGACCGCAGCAGGCCCTTGGTATACTCGTGGGCCGGGCGGTAGAAGATGTCGTCGGCGGTGCCGCGCTCGCAGACACGGCCGCCGTACATGACGATGATCTCGTCACACATCGAGGCGATGACGCCCAGGTCGTGGGTGACGATGATGATGGCCATGCCCAGCTTCTTCTGCAGGTCCTGCATCAGTTCCAGGATCTGCGCCTGGATGGTCACGTCCAGGGCGGTGGTGGGCTCGTCGGCGATCAGGATGTCGGGCTCGCAGGCCAGGGCCATGGCAATCATGACGCGCTGGCGCATACCGCCGGACAGCTCATAGGGGTACTGCTTGATGCGCTTTTCCGGCTCGTTGATGCCGACAAGGGTCAGCATCTCGATGGCGCGTTCCCGCGCCTGCTTCTTGTCCCGGTCGGTGTGCAGGCGGATGGCCTCCTCCAGCTGGTTGCCGATGGTGTACACCGGGTTCAGGCTGGTCATGGGGTCCTGGAAGATGATGGAGCAGCATTTGCCGCGGAAGGTCTGCATCTTCTTCTCGTCCCATTTGGTGATGTCCTCGCCTTTGTAGAGGATCTCGCCGCCGGTGACGCCGCCGTTGTCGGACAGGATGTCCATGATGGAATAGGCCGTCACCGACTTGCCGGACCCGGACTCGCCCACGATGCCGAGGATCTTGCCCGGTTCCAGGTTGAAGGACACGCCGTTGACCGCCTTGACCACGCCGCCTTTGTCGGTGGAGAAGGTGGTGTGCAGGTCCTTGACCTGCAGGATGTATTTGGAAGTATTTTCACTCATCATGCGGCCCTCCTCAGCGCTTCAGTTTGGGGTCAAAGGCGTCGCGCAGGCCGTCGCCCACCAGGTTGAAGGCCAGCACGACCAGGCAGATGACCACCGCCGGGAACACCAGCTGCCAGGGATAGGTGTTGATGGCGCCGCGGGCTTCGTTGGCCAGCGAGCCCAGCGAGGGCATGGGGACCTTGACGCCGATGCCCAGGAAGGACAGGTAGCTTTCGGTAAAGATGGCAGAGGGGATCTGCAGCGCCACCGAGATGATGATGACAGACAGGCAGTTGGGCAGGATGTGCTTGCGCAGGATCCGGCCGCTGGGGGTGCCGATGGTGCGGGCCGCCAGCACATACTCGTTCTGCTTGATGGTCAGGATCTGGCCGCGGACAAGGCGGGCCATGCTGACCCAGTACAGCAGGCCGAAGACCAGGAACAGGGCGATCATGTTGGTGCCCAGGCTGTTGAGCACCGCCACCGACTTGATCAGGGGGTCCAGGGTCTGGTTCAGCACCACCGACAGCAGAATGACCATCAGGGTGTCGGGCAGCGAATAGATGATGTCAACAATCCGCATCATGATCATATCCACCACGCCGCCGCACCAGGCCGAGATGGAGCCGTAGAGCAGGCCGATGATGAGCACCATGATGGAGGCCACCAGGCCGACGGCCAGCGAGACGCGGGTGCCGATGAGCACGCGGACAAAGTAGTCACGGCCCAGGCTGTCGGTGCCCATCACATGGGGGAACAGCTTTTCACCGGTCTCCGCCATATATTCCAGTTCCCGCTCGGAATACTGGAAGGGGGCGAGGTTGGTGATGTGGCGGTCGCGGCTGCCGTCCACCCGGATGATCTCGTCATACCCGTAGGGAATGATCATCGGCAGGATGACGATGGCCACGACCATGACCAGCAGCACGATGATGCTGCCCATGGCCAGCTTGTTCCTCATCAGGCGGCGCAGGCCGTCCTTGAAGAAGCTGACGCTTTCGCCCATGACTTCCTGCTGGGCTTTTTCCTCCGCAGAGGCGGGGACGAAATCGTCGGTGGAGAATTTGGAAAGGTCGATCTGCGCCGAAAGGGGGTTCTTTGCGGGCATACCGTTTTCTGCATATGTCATTGTGGGAACCTCCTTTTACTCAAGATTGATGCGCGGGTCGATGACCTTGTAGACAAGGTCGGTGATCAGGTTGGCGGCGACCATCAGGGTGCCCAGGAAGATGGTGGTGGCCATGACCAGCGGATAGTCGGAGTTGTTGATGCTGTTGACGAACTGGGTGCCCAGGCCGCCGATGGTGAAGATGCTCTCAACGACCATCGAGCCGGTGATGATGCCGGCGATCATCGGGCCGACGTAGGTGACCACCGGGATCAGGGCGTTGCGCAGCGCATGTTTGAAGATCACCTTGACCTGGGGCACGCCCTTGGCGCGGGCGGTGCGCACATAGTCCTGGCTGAGGGCGTCCAGCATGCTGGTCTTGGTCAGGCGGGTGATGTAGGCCATGGGGTAAAGCGACAGCGAGACCACCGGCAGGAAGTAGTTCGGGCTGTCCGCGCTCCACACCGGGAACCATTGCAGCTGCACGCAGAAGATCAGCAGAAGCAGGGTGGCCAGCACGAAGCTGGGCACACCGGTGAACAGCGTGGTGAAGAAGATGATGACGCGGTCGGGCCATTTGTTGCGGTTCAGCGCCGCAATGCTGCCCAGCACCAGACCCAGCAGGATGGACACCGCCGCGGCTTCGAGGCCGAGGGTGGCGGACACGCCGAAGCGGCTGGTGAGGGTGGTGGTGATGTCACGGCCGGTCTTGAGCGAGACGCCCCAGTCCCCCTGCAGGATGTTCTGCAGGTAGAGCACATACTGTTCCGGCACCGGTTTGTCCAGGTTGTAGCGGGCTTCCAGCACAGCCTTGACCTCGGGCGAGGGGGCCTTTTCAGCGTCGAAGGGGCCGCCGGGAATGGCGTTCATGGCAAAGAAGGTGATCGCACTGATGATGAACACCGTCAGGATTGCCAGCAACACACGTTTTACGACATATCGAATCACGTTGTTTCACTCTCCTCTTGAAAGTAGCGGGAATCCCTGTGCCGCAGGTATCCCGCTCAGCGCGTGTTTTGGCCGGGCCGCCACCCGCTTCCCTTCGCCCGCCTTCCCGGGGCGGATGCCGCCGTCAAACACGTTTGTGTTCGTTAGGCGGACAAATCGCCGCAAAAAAACACGACAGCGTTTTGGTCAAACGCTATCGTTTGAGCAAAGGAATATGTATAAAGATAGCACAAACAGGGGCAAATGTCAATGCACTGCACCGCAGCAAAGCGCAAAAATTCAAGTTCTTTGCCGCGGGCTTTTCGGGCAGTTTGCCGCCGGAGGCCGGGCGCTCCGGCGGCCGGCCAGGCAAAAAAGAAGCGGCCGGACGCTTCTTTCAAGGGGGTTTCTGTCCCCTTTCGGGAAGCGGCCGTCCGCTTTGCCCCGCCGCTTTTCCAGGGCGGCGATTTTATAAATTTGCAGCGGCGTTGCAGCGGCGGGCAGGTCAGTCCGCCGGTTCGCCGGGCATCTGCCAGCCGAAATGATCGGTGTGCAGCCAATGTTCGGCCGCCTCGCTGCCCGGCTCGCCCAGAGCGTCCCGGTACAGGGCGGTGATGGCGGGGTTTTCGTGGCTGAAGCGCAGCGAGCTGCCCTTGTCGATGGCGTAGAGCACCTGTCCGCGAGCGGCGGCCAGTTCCTCATCGTCCTTGCTCTGGGGCTGTCCGCCGCCGCCGGCGCAGCCGCCGGGGCAGGCCATGACCTCCACAAAATCGTACCGGACCTGGCCGGCGCGCAGTGCTTCCAGCAGGCGGGCGGTGTTGGCCAGGCCGCTGACCACCGCCGTGCGCACCGTGGCCCCGCCCAGGTCGAACTCGGCTTCAGTCCAGCCTTCCGACCCGTCGGCGGCGCCGCGCACCGCCCGGAACGCGTCGGGCGGCGGGTTTTCGCCGTTGACCAGGTAGTAGGCGCTGCGCAGCGCGGCTTCCATCACGCCGCCGGTGGCGCCGAAGATGACCCCCGCGCCGCTGTAGGGACCCAGCAGCGAGTCGAAGGCTTCCTCCTCCAGCGTTTCGGGGTGGATGTGCTCGGCCCGCAGCATCCGCACCAGTTCCCGGGTGGTCAGCGCCAGGTCCACATCCCGGCCGGCCTCGGTGTGCATGGTCGGCAGGGCGCACTCGGCCTTTTTGGCCACGCAGGGCATGATGGAGATGCTGCAGATCTTGTCCGGCGAGACGCCGATCTTCTGGGCGAAGTAGTTTTTGGCCACGGCGCCGAACATCTGCTGGGGGCTCTTGGCGGTGGACAGGCAGCCCACCAGGTCATGGTGATGGCCTTTGAGGTAGCGCACCCAGCCCGGGCAGCAGCTGGTGAACATCGGCTTGTCTTTGGTCTCCCCTGCCTGGAAGCGGCGGATGAACTCGGTGCCTTCCTCCATGATGGTCAGGTCGGCGGAGAAGGAGGTGTCGAAGACATAGTCGAAGCCCAGCGCCCGCAGCGCCGCGGCCATCCGGTTGACGGTGGCCTTCTCCGGCGGCAGGCCGAGGCTCTCCCCCCAGGCGGTGCGCACCGCCGGGGCGATCTGCACCACCGTGATGCGGTCGGGGTCCTCGATGGCGGCGAACACCTTCTCGGTGTCGCTGCGCTCCCGCAGGGCGCCGGTGGGGCAGTGGGTGATGCACTGGCCGCAGAGCACGCAGTCGGATTCCTTGATGCGGCGATTGCGGCTCACATCCACCCGGGTGCGGCTGCCGGTGCCGGACAGATCCCACACATTGACCCCCTGGATCTTGTCACAGACCTGGATGCAGCGCATACATTTGATGCATTTGTTGGTATCCCGGTAAAGCGGGAAGTCCCGCGGCCAGAGCGCCCGCACCCCGGTGACCAGGTCCCGCGGGTAGGGGTTGTCCAGAATGCCCAGGTCGTTGGCCATGGTCTGCAGGTGGCAGTTGCCGCTGCGCTGGCAGGTGGCGCAGTGGCAGTCGTGCTGGCTGAGGATGAGTTCCACATTGATCTTGCGGGTGCGGCGGGCGCGGGGGCTGTTGGTGTGGATGACCATGCCCTCCACCACCGGGTTGTTGCAGCTGGGGACCAGATTGCGCTCCCCTTCCACCTCCACGCAGCAGACGCGGCAGGCGCCGATCTCGTTGAGCTTTTTCAGGTAGCACAGATGCGGAATGTCGATGCCGGCCTGGCGGGCAGCCTCCAGGATGGTGGTGCCCTCGGGCACGGTGACCGCCTTGTTGTTGATGGTCAGGTTTACCATTGGGTCGTCCTCCCTCCCTTAAAGATGCCGTAGCCGAAGTGGTCGCACCGCAGGCAGCGGCCGGCTTCCTGCATGGCTTCCTCCTCGGTCATGCCGCAGGTGGCCAGGGCAAAATCGGCGCGGGCTTCCAGCGGGTTGCGGCTCTTGAGCTGGATGCGCCCGCAGGGCGGCGTGTTGGAAAGCCGGGCCGGCGGGATCTGCACATCGCAGCGGATGGTGTGGCGGAAGCCCAGGAAACTGTCGATGTTGGCGGCGCCCACCTTGCCTGCCGCCACCGCACGGATGACGGTGGCCGGGCCGGTGACGGCGTCGCCGCCGGCAAAGACGTTGGGGGTGCCGGGTACATAGCCGGACAGGTCGGCCTTCAGGGCGCCATGGCTGGTCAGGATGCCGCCCTTTTCAAAGTTGTCCGACTCGATGCGCTGGCCGATGGCGATGATGAGGTAGTCGCAGGGGATGCGGAACTCCCGCTCGGCCGCGTCGCGGGGGGCCGGGCGGCCGTCCCGCCCGTAGCCGCCGATGATCTGGGGCTTGGTCCACAGCGCCGCCACATTGCCGTTTTCGTCCGCCTCGATGCGGTGGGGCGCCTGCAGCGGCAGGATCTGGCAGCCTTCGGCCTGGGCGTCGGCGATCTCTTCCGGCAGGGCGGTCATGTCGTCCAGCCGGCGGCGGTAGACGCAGGTCACGCTGGCCGCGCCCAGCCGGATGGCCGTGCGGGTGGCGTCCATGCTCACGTTGCCGCCGCCGATGACCACCACCCGTTTGCCGGTGAAGTCCAGCGGCGCCCCCTCGCCGCAGTCCCGCAGGAACTCGACGGCGGACAGCACGTTGCCGCTGTCCTCGCCGGGCAGGCCGAGCTTTTTGTCGGCATGGGCGCCGATGGCCACATACAGGGCGTCATAGTCCTGCCGCAGCTGCTCCACCGAGATGTCGGTGCCGACGCAGACGCCGGTCTTGATCTCGACGCCGGTGCGCAGGATGTAGTCGATGTCCTTCTGGAGCACTTCGGGGGGCAGGCGGTAGTCGGGGATGCCGTAACGCAGCATGCCGCCCAGCCGTTCCCGCTGTTCAAACACCGTGACGCCGTGGCCCATCAGCTGCAGGTAGTAGGCCGCGGTCAGCCCGCTGGGCCCGCCGCCCACCACCGCCACCCGCTTGCCGGTGGCTTCGGCCGGGGCGGGCGGGGTCTCGTCCCGGCAATGGTCCACCGCATACCGCTTGATGCCGCAGATGTTGATGGCGTCGTCCACCAGCCGGCGGCGGCACTGCTTTTCGCAGGGGTGTTCGCAGACATAGGCGCAGGAGTACGGGAAGGGATTGTCCTTGCGGATCAGGTTGACCGCATCGTCAAAGCGGCCTTCCCGCACCAGGGCGATGTAGCCGGGGATGTCCACATGGGCCGGGCAGACGGTGACGCAGGGCACCGGCTGGGCCAGCGAGCAGATGCAGCGGCCCTCGGCCGCGTGGAGCTCGTAATCTTCCCGGAAGCCGCGAACCCCTTCCAGCACCATGGCGGCGGCCTCGTAGCCGATGGCGCAGTCGGCCGAATCGACGATGGCGGCGGCGGTGGACTCGATCAGGTCGATGGTGCCCGGCGGGGCGGTCTGGTCCAGCACGCTCTCGATGAGGGTCTCCAGCTGGGACAGCCCGATGCGGCAGGGCACGCATTTGCCGCAGGTCTGCGCATGGCACAGGCGCAGGAAGTTCAGCGCCAGGTCCACCGGGCACAGCCCCGGCGGGTTGGCCGCCACACGATGCCCCATATCGCGGCACAGGTCCTGCACGACCTGTTGGGCGCGGTCCGGGGTCTCAATGGAAAGTCTACGCATAGTTGTTCCTCCGTTTGGCCGGGCCATGTCGGCCCGGGGGTCTGGCGGCCCAGCCCAAGCCGCCGTATTGATACCAGTATACGGGAATCCGGGCGGGAGTTCAACAGGATTTTGGATATTTTTTACATTTGTTTTGCCACGGCAACTTATATTTTTGACGGTTTCGCCTTGGTTCCGACCCCGGCGGCGGGGGCGTTTTCGGGCAAGGGGGCGGAATTTGTTTGCCTTTTGCCCAAAAGGGTTTATAATGGAAAGCAAGAAAGAAGGCCCTTGCCCCCGCCGGCCCCGGCGGGCGCCGGGGGTGAAGGGACCCGCGGATTCGGAACGCAAGGCAGGAGGATGAGTATGAGGATCGTAGTCATTGGCGGCGTGGCCGCCGGGACCAAGGCCGCGGCCAAGCTCAAGCGGGAGCAGCCGGACGCCGAGGTCGTGCTCTTTTCAAAAGGCCGGGACATCTCCTATGCAGGGTGCGGTCTGCCCTATTATCTCGGCGGGGAGATCCCTGACCGGGAGGACCTGATCGTCAACACGCCGGCCAAGTACGCCGGCCTGACCCGGGTGCAGGTGTTCACCGGGCAGGAGGCCGTGGCCCTGAACGCCGCCGCCCACACGGTGACGTTGCGGGATACCGGGACCGGCATCGCCCGGGAGGAAGCCTACGACCGGCTGATCCTGGCGGTGGGCGCCGAGCCCTTTGTGCCCGATGTGCCGGGCACCGGCCTGCCCGGCGTCTTCACGATGCGCACGCCGGACGACGCCATCGCCGCCCGGGACTGGGCGGAGCAAAACCAATGCCGCCGCGCCGTGGTGGTGGGCGGCGGCTTCATCGGGCTGGAGGTGGCCGAAAACCTGCTGGCCAGGGGGCTGGAGGTCACGGTGGTGGACATGGCCCCCCAGCTGATGCCCAACATCTTTGACCCCGAGATGGCCGGCTATGTGAAGCGGCGGCTGCAGGCCAGGGGCATGCGGGTGCTGACCGGCACCGCCTTCCGGGGCGTGCAGGGCGAGGGCCGGGCCGCCGCCGTCGCCACCGACGCGGGCAGCCTGCCCGCCGACCTGGTGGTGCTGGCCATCGGCATCCGGCCGGCCACCGGCTTTTTGAAGGATTCGGGCCTTGCGATGGTCAAAGGGGCCATCCGGGTGGACGCCCGCCAGCAGACCAACCTGGAGGATGTCTACGCGGTGGGCGACTGCGCGCTGGTCTTCAACGCCCTGACCCGGGCGCCCCAGTGGTCAGCCATGGGCTCCACCGCCAACATCACCGGCCGCTGCCTGGCCCGGGGGCTTTCGGGGCAGCCGGCTGTGTACGGCGGGTGCCTGGGCACCGGCGTTGTGCGGCTGCTGGAGGATCTGAACGCCGGGCGCACCGGCCTGACCGAGCCCCAGGCCAAAGACGCCGGCTACGACCCGGTGAGCGTGGTCTGTGTGACCGATGACAAGGCCCACTACTACCCCGGCGCGGCCAGCTTCCTGACCAAGCTGATCGCCGACCGCGCCAGCCACAGGCTGCTGGGCATCCAGGTACTGGGCGCCGGCGCCGTGGACAAGATGGTGGACATTGCGGTGACCGGCCTCTCGCTGGGGGCCCGGCTGGAGGATTTCGACACGCTGGACTTTGCCTATGCGCCCCCCTTCTCCACCGCCATCCACCCCTTCGTCCAGGCCTGCTACATCCTGGAAAACAAGCTGGCCGGCCGGTTCGAGACCTTCACCCCCGCCGAGTACGCCGCCGGCGCGGCCGCCGGCTATGAGGTGCTGGACGTTCACCCCGCCCCGACGCTGCGCGGCGCCGCCTGGGTCGATCTGAGCAAGGTCAACGGCCCGCTGGACGGCTACGCCCGGGACGCCAGGCTGCTGCTGGTCTGCGCCCGGGGCAAGCGGGGCTACTTCCTGCAGAACCGGCTCAAGGCGCTGGGCTACACCAACACCCGGGTGCTGGAGGGCGGCGCCACCTTCAACCAGGTCCGGGTGCCGGCGACCTCTGCCCTGACCCCCGAGGAGATCAAGCGGGTCAAGGCCCTGGGCTGCCTGCAGGACAAGCGCTACCCCGACCGGTTCAACGTCCGGGTCATCACCCGCAACGGCAAGCTGACCACCGACGAGCAGCGGGCGGTGGCCGAGGCTGCCGACCGGTTCGGCTCAGGCGAGGTGACCATGACCACCCGCCTGACGCTGGAGATCCAGTGCGTGCCCTATGACAAGCTGGAGGACCTGATGGACTTTTTGCGGCAGGCCGGCCTGCAGACCGGCGGCACCGGGTCGCTGGTGCGGCCGGTGGTGTCCTGCAAAGGCACGACCTGCCAGTACGGGCTGCTGGATTCCTTCGGGCTGAGCGAGAAGCTCCACCAGCGGTTCTACCTGGGCTACCACAATGTCACCCTGCCCCACAAGTTCAAGATCGCGGTGGGCGGCTGCCCCAACAACTGCGTCAAGCCCAACCTGAACGATTTGGGCATCGTGGGCCAGCGGGTGCCGGTGTTCGACCTGACAAAATGCCGCGGCTGCGCCAAATGCCAGGTGGAGGCCAACTGCCCGATCCATGTGGCCAGGCTGGAGGACGGCCGGCTGAAGGTGGACCCCGATGCCTGCAACCACTGCGGCCGCTGCAAGGGCCGCTGCCCCTTCGGCGTGACCGAGGAGTTTGTGGACGGGTACCGGGTGTACATCGGCGGGCGCTGGGGCAAAAAGGTCGCCAACGGCCGCCCGCTGGATAAGATCTTCACCTCGGAGGAAGAGGTGCTGGACCTGGTGGAGCGGGCGATCCTGTTCTACCGGGACGAGGGCGTCACCGGCGAGCGGTTCGCCGATACCATCCAGCGACTGGGCTTTGACTATGTTCAGGACAAGCTGCTGAACGGCAAGCTGGACAAGGACGCCGCGCTGCAGAAAAAGGTCGTGGGCGGCGCCACCTGCTGAAGACCTTGCCGAATGATTGACCCAAAGCAAAGCGATCTGCCGGACCGCACAGCGGACAAAGGGCCTTAAAATGATCCTGCTTTTCCCCTGCCGACAACGCGGGGGCAGGTGCGCCCTGTTTGCCCGGCTGCGGCCCGGCTTTTGCGTCCCCTGCCCTACCTATTAGAAAGGAAACCGAACCCATGAAGCAACTGTTTGCCGCTTTGCTGGCCGGGCTGCTGCTGGCGGGCTGCACCGCCCGGCCCGGCACAGCCTCCACCGCCGAGGCCGCCCGGCCCGCCGGGTCCGCCCAGGTCATCTCCCTTGTGGACGACCTGGGCCGCACCGTGAATGTGGAGGCCCCGCCCCGGCGGGTGGCGGCGCTCATCGGCAGTTTTGCCGATGTGTGGTGCCTGGCCGGCGGCGAGGACAGCCTGGTCGCCAGCGCCACCGACGCCTGGACCTACTTTGACTGGCTGCCGCTGGAGGGGGTCACCGACCTGGGCGCCACCAAGCAGATCAGCCTGGAAACGCTGATCGCCGCCGAGCCGGACCTGATCCTGGCCAGCGTGAACACCGCGCTGGATCTGGAACTGATGGACACCTTTGAGGAAATGGGGATCCCGGCGGCGTATTTTGAGGTGAGCACCTTCGAGCAGTACCTGTCCATGCTGGAACGCTGCAGCCGCCTGACCGGCGACGCCGACGCCTACCGCCAAAACGGCGAGGCTGTGCGGGACCGGGTGGCCCGGGCCATCGCCCGGGCCGACGGCAGCGCCCCCAGCGTGCTGTATGTGCGGGTGTCCAGTTCGGGGTGCAAGGTCAAGAACAGCCGGGACAATGTGCTGGGCGAGATGCTGGCCGACCTGGGGTGCGACAACATCGCGGACCGGGAAGATTCGCTGCTGGAGAGCCTGAGCCTGGAAGTCATCCTGCAGGAGGACCCGGATTATATCTTTCTCGTCTACCAGACCGCCGACCCGGCCGTGGCCGAAGCGGTGGCCGACGAGACGCTGCGGTCCAGCCCGGCCTGGGCCAGCCTGCGGGCGGTGCAGGAGGGGCGCTGCTATGTGATGGACCCGACGCTGTACAACCTGAAACCCAATGCAAGATGGGGGGAAGCCTATGAAAAACTGGCCGATATCCTGTACCCGGCTGCGTGAGCACCCGGCTGCGGCCGCCTGGGGGCTGGCGGCGCTGACCGCCGCCCTGGCCCTGCTGAGCCTGGGGCTGGGCGCCGCCGACCTGCGCCCCGGCGAGGTGCTGCGGGCGCTGGCCGGGCAGGACCCCAGCAGCGTGGCCGCCCGGGTGGTGCTGTACGCCCGGCTGCCCCGGGTATGCGGCAGCCTGCTGGCCGGGGCGGCGCTGGCGGTGTCCGGCGTGATCATCCAGACCGTGCTGGCCAACCCGCTGGCCGCTCCCCACATCATCGGGGTGAACGCCGGCGCCGGGCTGGGCGTGGCGCTGTGCAGCGCCCTGGCCCCCGCCGCCCTGCTGCAGCCGCTGGCCGCCTTTGCCGGGGCGATGGCCGGGGTGCTGCTGGTGCTCTTTTTCTCCGAGGCCACCGGGGCGTCCCGCATCACGCTGGTGCTGGCCGGGGTGGCGATCTCCAACATCTTTTCGGCGCTGATCGATGCGGTGACCACGGTCTTTCCCGACGCGCTGACCGGCTACACCGACTTCCGCATGGGCGGGCTGGCGGGGGTCTCGCTGGCCCGCATCGCCCCGGCGGCGGTGCTGATCGGGGTGAGCCTGGCGGCGGCTGCGGTGCTGGCCGGCGACCTGGACCTGCTGGCCCTGGGCCCCGAGACCGCCCGCAGCCTGGGGCTGCGGGTGCGGCCGGCCCGGCTGGTGTTTCTGGCGCTGGCGGCGGCGCTGGCCGGGGCCGCCGTGAGCTTCTGCGGGCTGGTGGGCTTTGTGGGGCTGCTGGTGCCCCACATCGTGCGCCGGCTGGTGGGCGGGGAAAGCCGGCCGCTGCTGCTCTACTCGGCCCTGGGCGGCGCGGCGCTGCTGACCGTCTGCGATCTGCTGGCCCGGCTGGCGGCCGCCCCCTTCGAACTGCCGGTAGGCACCGTGCTGAGCCTGGTGGGCGGGCCGTTTTTCCTGTGGCTGCTGATCCGGCAAAGAGGAGGGCGTACCCATGATTGAACTGCGCGGCCTTGCGGCCGGATACCACCGCCGCCCGGTGGTACAGGACATTGACCTGGCCTTCCGCCCCGGCGAGGTGCTGGTGCTGGCCGGCCCCAACGGAAGCGGAAAAAGCACGCTGCTGCGCGCCGTTCTGGGGTTGGCGCCCTGCCTGGCCGGCGAGGTGCTGCTGGACGGGGTGTCCCTTTCCCGCCTGTCGCCCCGGCAGGTGGCCCGGCAGGTCTCCTTTTTGTCCCAGAGCCGGCCGGTGCCCAACATCACAGCCCGGCGGATGGTGCTGCACGGCCGGTTTCCCCACCTGTCCTGCCCGCGGCATTACCGGGCCGAGGATCACCGCATCGTGGCGGAGGCGCTGGCCGCCGCGGACGCCGCCGACCTGGCCGACCGGCCGCTGCCCGAACTGAGCGGCGGGCAGCGGCAGAAGGTCTACCTGGCGATGGCCATTGCCCAGCAGACCCCCACCGTTCTGATGGACGAACCCACCACCTTTTTGGACATTGCCCACCAGCTGGGCGTGATGGAACTGGCCCGCCGGCTGGCCCGCAGCGGCAAGGCGGTGGTCCTGGTGCTGCACGACCTGCCGCTGGCGCTGGCCGGGGCCGACCGGCTGGCCGTGCTGGACGCCGGGCGGCTGGTGGGCGCCGGCGCGCCGGAAGCCGTGTACGAGAGCGGCGTGCTGGAGCGGGTGTTCGGCATCCGGCAGGGCCGGGCCGCCACCCCCGAGGGCTGGCAATATTACTGCAAACTGCCAAAGGAGGAAGGCTGATGGCCTGGTTTCCCTTTTTCATTCAGCTGGAAGGCGCCCGCGGGCTGCTGGTCGGCGGCGGCCGGGTGGCCTGCCGCAAGGCGGAAAAGCTGCTGCCCTTCGGCGCCCGGCTGACCGTTGTGGCGCCCGAGATCTGTGCCGAGCTGGCCGGGATGGCCGGTCTGACCCTCTGCCGCCGCCCCTTTGCGGACAGCGACCTGGACCCGGCGCCGGACTTTGTGATCGCCGCGGCCGGCGACCGGGTGCTGAACCGGCGCATCGCCGCGCTGTGCAAGGCCCGGCGCATCCTTGTGAATGTGGTGGACGACCCGGCGGGCTGCGGGTTCTATTTCCCGGCGCTGGTGCAGCGGGGCCGGCTGACGGTGGGGATCTCCACCGGCGGGGCCAGCCCCACGGCCGCCGCCTGGCTGCGCCGCCGGCTGGAAGCCGAACTGCCGCCCGGCTTTGCCCGTGTGCTGGACCGGCTGGCCGCCCGCCGGGCGGCCCGGGGGGAGACGGCCGCCCTGTCGGAACCGGAGCGGGCCGAGCAGGCCCGCCGGGACTTTGCCGCCGAGATGGCGGCGGCTGCCCCCCTGCCCGCCCCGCCGGCGGCCGGGGCGGTGGCGCTGGTGGGGGCCGGCTGCGGCACCGCCGAGTGGATCACGGTGCGGGGGCTGCGGCTGCTGCAGCAGTGCCGGGTCGTGGTGTATGACGATCTGATCGACCCCGCCCTGCTGGACCAGGTCCCCGCCGACGCCCGGCGGGTGTATGTGGGCAAGCGCAGCGGCCGCCAGGCGATGCCCCAGGCCGAGATCAACGACCTGCTGGTCCGGCTGGGGCGCCGGGGCGGGCTGGTGGTGCGGCTGAAAGGCGGCGACCCCTACCTGTTCGGCCGGGGCGGCGAGGAGGCGCTGGCCCTGCAGCGGGCCGGCCTTGCCTATGAGGTGGTGCCGGGGGTGTCCTCGGCCCTGGCGGTGCCGGGGCAGGCGGGCATCCCGGTGACCCAGCGGGGGGTGAGCCGGGCCTTGCACATCATCACGGCCCACAGCGCCGGCGACGCTTCGCCGGACTACCGCTGCTATGCCGCGCTGGAGGGCACCCTTGTGTTTCTGATGGGGCTGCAGCGCCTGCCCCGCATCGCCGCCGACCTGATCGCCGGCGGACTGCCCGCCTCCACCCCGGCGGCGGTGGTCAGCGGCGGCAACGCCCCCTGCCCCGCCGCGGTGCGCGCCCCGCTGGCCGACATTGCCGAAGCCGCCCGGAAGGCCGGGGTGCAGCCGCCCGCCGTGATCCTGGTGGGCGAGGTGGCGGCGCTGGACCTGCGCCCCGGCGCCCCCCTGCCCGACGGCCTGCTGTGACCGGCGGCCCCACACCAAAACCGCGCCCCCTGCCGAAGCGGCAGGGGGCGCGGTTTCTGTACTGTCAGATCATGCCGGGGAAAGAGCGGGCAGACTCATTCGCCGAACACCTTTGTATAGTCGGCGCGGAACTTTTCAATGCCGGCGTCGGTCAGCGGGTGGTGGAGCATCTGTTCAATGACCTTGTAGGGCACCGTGGCGATGTCCGCCCCGGCCAGGGCGCAGTCGGTCACATGGATGGGGTTGCGCACGCTGGCCGCGATGATCTGGGTCTGGATCTCCGGGTAGTTCAGGAACATATCGTGGATGGTCTCCACCAGTTCGATGCCCCGCTGGGAAATGTCATCCAGCCGGCCCAGGAAGGGGCTGACATAGGCGGCGCCGGCCCGGGCAGCCAGCAGGGCCTGGTTGGCCGTGAAGATCAGCGTGCAGTTGGTGGGGATGCCCTTGGCGGACAGCCGCCGGATGGGCCTTGAGCCCTTCGGCGGTCATGGGGATCTTGACGACCATGTGGGCGGGGTCCAGCGCATAGATGGCCTCGCCTTCCCGCACCATGCCGTCGGCATCGGTGGTGGTGGCCTTGACCTCGCCGGAGATGGGCCCGTCCACGATGGTGGCGATCTCGGCCAGCGTCTCGGCGTAGTCGCGGCCCTCCTTGGCGATCAGGCTGGGGTTGGTGGTCACGCCGGCGATCACCCCCATCTCGTTGGCTTTGCGGATCTCCTCCACATTGGCGGTATCAAGAAACAGTTTCATAACGCACACATCCTTTCCCGCAGGTGCCGGCCCCGGCAGGGCCGGCCGTTCATGTCACAGGTCGGCGGCAATGTCCAGGTTGGGCCCGGTCAGCACGGCGGCGGCGCCCTGGGCGGCCTCGGCGGATTCGGGGTGGGCCAGCAGCCACTTGTTGCAGGCCCACAGCCAGGCGTCCTCATCGGCTTTGGGGGTGATGTCCGGCTTGCCGGTGTTGGTGCCGGCGGGCAGCGCCACCAGCACCCGGAAGCCCCGGGCCGGGTCGGTGTGGCAGGGGGCATAGTGCAGCGTGGTGGCGTACACCTCCACCAGCGTGCCCGCCGGCACCCGGAAGGCCCGGACCTTGCCGGTATCCAGCCGGCCGCCCTCGATCTGGTCCCGCCGGGCCAGCAGCAGGATGAAATCCTCGTTGGAGAGGTTATACTCGCTGTCCCGGTGATATTCCAGGCAGTTGAGCCTGGTGTTGCGGCCGTTGCACCAGCCCAGCTGGCAGGGCATACCGCCGAACAGATGTTCGCTGACCTCGGTGGCCGCCGGCAATTCCTGCAGGGCGGGGTCCTCGGGGCAGTAATCGGTGCCGGCGGCGGGCAGCGGGGTGGCGGCCAGGGCGGTCAGGATCTCGGCCCGGGCCTCCTCCAGCCCTTCCACCACATGGCCGTAGGCGGCAAAGGCGGGGTCCAATACGGATTCGATCTTCATACTTGCATCTTCCTTTCCCATGGTGTCTCGCTTCTATCTCCCGGCCGGGGCGCCCTCAGGCGCGGCCCAGCCTGGCAAACAGCTCCTTGCAGGCCGGGTAGATCTGCCGGAACTCGGCATACCGGGCTTCATACAGGGCGGTCAGGGCCGGGTCGGGCTCCACCGTTTCCCGGATCTTGAGCATGGCGCGGGAGACTTCGGCCACATCGGCATACCGGCCGCAGGCCACCATGGCCAGCAGCGCGGCGCCGTAGCCGGGGCCCTGCTCGGTCACCGGCAGATCCAGCGGAATGCCGAGGACGTTGGCCAGGATGGTGCGCCACAGCGGCGACTTGCTGCCGCCGCCGCACAGGGTGGACCGGGGAATGGCCAGCCCCAGGCTGCGGGCCACCTCGATGCTGTCCCGCAGTGCGAAGGCCACCCCTTCCAGCATGGCCTGGGTCATGTCGGCCCGGGTGGTGTCCATCGTCATGCCCAGGAAGGTGGCCCGGGCGTTCACGTCGTTGATGGGGCTGCGCTCGCCCATCAGGTAGGGCAGGTAGTACACATGGTTGCGGCCCAGCTTTTCGGGCCGGATGGCGGCCTGGGCGGCGGCATAGTCGCTGTCCTGCAGGATGTCCTCCATCCACCACTTGTTGCAGGAGGCGGCGGAGAGCATACAGCCCATCAGGTGGAAGCCGCCGTCGGCATGGGCGAAGGCGTGCAGCGCGTTGTTGGGGTCCACCCGGAAGGTGTCCGACGAGATGAACACCGTGCCGGAGGTGCCGAGACTGATGTTGCACCGCCCCTCCCCCACCGTGCCGGTGCCGATGGCCGCGGCCGCATTGTCGCCGGCGCCGGCACAGACCGTGACGGTCCCGGGCAGGCCCAGCGCCCGGGCGGCTTCGGGGAGCAGCGTGCCCACCGGCTGCCAGCTTTCATACAGCGCGGCCAGCCATTCGGGCTGCACGCCGCAGATCTCGCACATCCGGCGGCTCCAGCATTTGTGCTCCACATCCAGCAGCAGCATACCGGACGCGTCGGAGTAATCGGTGGCATGTACGCCGGTGAGCCGGTAGACCAGATAGTCCTTGGGCAGCATGATCCTGCGGATGGAGGCATAGAGCTCCGGCTCGTTTTCCCGCATCCAGAGCAGTTTGGGGGCGGTGAAGCCCGCAAAGGCGATGTTGCCGGTGCAGCGGCTCAGCAGGTCCCGGCCGATCGTCTCGTTGAGATAGTCGGTCTGGGCGGCGGTGCGGCTGTCGTTCCACAGGATCGCCGGGCGCACCACCCGGTCGGCGGCGTCCAGCGCCACCAGGCCGTGCATCTGGCCGCCCACCCCGATGCCCTGCACCGTGGCCGGGTCCAGCCCTTCCAGCAGGCGGGGAATGCCCGCCAGGCAGGCCGACCACCAGTCGCCGGGGTCCTGCTCGCTCCACCCCGGATGGGGGAAGCGGAGCGGATACTCCTGCGTGACCTGCCGGCAGACCCGGCCGGTCTCATCCACCAGCAAAAACTTGCAGGCCGAAGTGCCAAGATCCACACCGATGTATACCATATTGACCGCCTTTCCGCACCGCTGTGGCGTGCGCGTTTTTTCTTATCATACCCCTTCCCCTCCGCCGGTGTCAATGGCCGGCGCCGGGCAAATCCGCCGCCGGGCGGCACAGGGCCAGCAGATCGTCGATCCGCGCCGTCGCCAGGCACTCGACGGTGTCACTGGCGCCGTAGTAGATCTTGACCGTGCCGTCGGGTTCCGGCACCAGCCCACCGGGGAAGATCACGTTGGTGCGGTATCCCTCCTGCGTTTCCCAGCGGGTCTCGGGGGCCAGCAAGGGGGTTTTGCACAGGCCGACCACCCGGGACGGATCCTCCAGGTCCAGCAGCATGACGCCGGCACAGTAGCGCTTCTGCCATTTGTCCTCCCAGCCGTTTTTGCCCCGGCTGCGGTCGATGTCCACCGTGTGGAAGAGGGTCAGCCAGCCCTTGTCGGTGCGGATGGGCGGCGCGCCGGGGCCGATCTTGTCGTTGGCGAAGGGTACGTCCTCCACCCGCAGCAGCAGGCGGCTGTCCCCCCAGTATTCGAGATCTCTTGAGTAGGAAATCCAGATGTCGAACCGGTCCACCCCGCCCCGGGAATAGACCGGGAAGGGGCGTTCCAGCCGCACATACCGCCCGCCGATCTTTTCGGGGAAGAGGACGAGGTTGCGGTTGTCCGGCACCGTAAGGCACCTGAATTCGATGCGGGCCAGGTCCCGGACCACCGCGATCCCCCCGCGCAGCCCGTGGCGGGTATCGGCCGCAAAGCAGAGGTACAGGTCCCCGTCGATCACGGTCAGGCGGGGGTCGTAGACCCGGGTGATCTCAGGGTCGCCCAGATCCTCCGGCGTCAGGAATGGCCGGTCCTGCACGGTCCAGCGGACCCCGTCCCGGCTGAAGGCCAGCCCGATCACGCAGCGGTCGAAACCGCCCCGGCCGTCATACCCGCTGTCCGCCCGGAAGGCGCAGACATACTGCCCCCGGTACCGGGTGACCCCGGCGTTGAAAACACAGTCAGCCGGATAGGGAACGTCCGCCCGGCTGAGGACGGGCGCGCCGCCCCGGCAGCGCAGCACCGCCGGGCTGGAAAAAAGTTCCGGTTTCATCTTGGACATGGTCGCATCTCCTTTGCCCGGCCGGGCGGCGCGCCGTTCCGCCGCCGGGCCCGGCCGCTTTCTGCGCTGCGGCGGTACCATTCCGCCGCACGCCGTGGTATAATGGCCAAAACGGAAGTTTCGATATTCCGCAACGGGAGGGAAAACCCTATGATCCTGTATTTTTCCGCCACCGGCAACAGCCGGTTCACCGCGCAGCGGCTGGCCGCCCGGATGCCGGGGGAAACGCTGGTCGATCTGCGGCAGTGGTTCCACCAAAAGAAGCCCTGGACCTTCCGGTCCGACACCCCCTTTGTGCTGGTCTGCCCGATCTATGCCTGGCGGCTGCCGCTGGCGCTGGAAGACTTTCTGCGCCGGGCCGAACTGGCCGGCAGCCGGGAGCTCTATGTGGTGGCGACGATGGGCGCCGGCTGCGGCGACGCGGCCCGGTACGCCCGGCAGGCCGCCGAGAGCCGCGGGCTGCGCTGGATGGGCTTTGCCGGCATCGTGATGCCGGACAACTACCTGCCGATGTTCAAAATGCCCGACCCGGCCCGGGCGGCCGAGATCGTCCGGGCGGCCGAGCCCCGCATCGAGACGGTGGGGCGCGCCATCGCCGCCCGGCGCCCGCTGCCCCCGCCGGCCCCGGCCCCGGGGGCGGGGCTGCTGTCCGGGCCGGTGAACGCCGGCTTCAACCGGTTTGCCCGGGACCCGAAGGGCTTTGCCGTCTCGCCGGGGTGCATCCACTGCGGCCGCTGCCTGGCGGGCTGCCCCACCGGCAACATCACCGAACAGGCCGGCCGGATCACCTTCGGACCGGACTGCTGGTTCTGCCTGGCCTGCCTGCACAACTGCCCGGTCCATGCCATCGACTGGCGGGGCAAGGGGGCCCGCAACGGGTTCTACACCTTCCCGGCCGAGCTGGAAGGGTGAGCGGTAGATCTCAGCAGCCCTGCAGGAATTGCAGCACGTCCCGGTACACCGCGCTGCGGTCCCGCTCGTTGAGCAGCTCGTGGCGCAGGCCCGGGTAGAGCTTTGTGTCCACCCGCCGGTAACCCAGCCGGTTCAGGAAGTCCTTCAGCTCAAAAAAGCGCGTCTCGCTGCCGATCACCGGGTCGTCCGACCCGGCCATGAGCAGCACCGGCAGCTCCGGGTTGGCGACCTGCCAGTCCGCCGGGTCAAACGCCGCCTGCTGCAGACGGTAGAGGTTGAGCATGCCGTTGTTGGTAAAGATAAACCCGCACAGCGGGTCCCGCTGGTAGCGGGCCACCTGCTCCGGGTCGCTGGAAAGCCACTGGTTTTCCCTGCCGAACCGGCGGTAGGCGCCGCCGAAGGTCAGCCGGTTCAGCAGCCGGCCGCGCCGGGCCGCCAGGGCCTTGCCCCGGGTGAGCCCGGCCAGCCCCAGGGCCAGCCCCACCAGCGGGTTGCGGGTGGGCGGGCCGCACAGCACCAGGCCGGACAGCGCCCGGTCATGGCGTTTGAGGTAGCTGCGGGCCACCAGCGTGCCCATGCTGTGGCTGAACAGGTACAGCGGAACCTGCGGGTGCTCGGCCCGGATCATGGCGGTGACCGCGTACAGATCTTCCGCCAGGGCGGCGGGGTCCTCGGTATAAAAATAGCCCAGGTCCTCCGGCCGGCGCAGGCTGCCGCCGTGACCGCGGTGGTCGTGGATGACGCAGAGATAGCCGTTTTCGGCCAGGAAGGTCATGAAATCCTCGTACCGTTCCTTGTGCTCGGCCATGCCGTGGGAGATCTGCACGATCCCGCGGATCCCGCCGGCCGGCTCCATCTTTTCCACCGCCAGCGAGAGCCCGTCCACCGGCGACGGCAGCCGCAGGGTTTTGCGGGTGATCTTCGCCCCGCCCATAAATATCACCTGACCTTTTTGTTGGATTGCCCCTGGGGGGCCTGTACGCCCAGTGTACCACAGACCGCCCCCGGGCGCCACCCCTTTTTCCCGGCGGCG
>NHCFR01400__coassemble_521_pt1 | contig 38905 bp, 32 predicted proteins | sample NHCFR01400__metabat2_low_PE_021 | metagenome-assembled genome bin NHCFR01400
TTTTCCAGCAGCACCGGCATGGAGAAGGGCTTGGTCACATAGTCGTCGATGTCCAGCCCGAACCCCCGGAGCTGGGATTCCTCCCCGTCCAGGGCGGTCAGCATCAGGATGGGCACCTGGGACTGCCTGCGGATCACCTCGCAGACGCCGAAGCCGTCGATCCCCGGGAGCATCAGGTCCAGCAGCACCAGATCAAAGGGCTGCCCGCCGAACACCGCCAGGGCCTGTGCCCCGTCGCCGGCCACGGTGGTCCGGTAGCCGGCGTCTTCCAGGTAGGCACACAGAAGTTCCTGGATGTCCGGCTCGTCCTCAACGATCAGAATTTGTTTCATTTGCAATCACCCGGGGGGAGTATACCACGGGATTGTGAATTTATCGTGGAGAAAGAAAAAGCCGGACAAACTATCCAAATATTCTGCCCGGAAACTGGCAACCTGCCGATTTTGCCCCGCCGGCAGAAAAAAGATTGACTCCCCGCAGGCGATATGGTATGCTGATTCCGACAGATAGACAGCCTGCATGGTGGCAGGCCCCGGTTGGATTGTTACCGGTCATGCGGGCTAGACCAACTCCGAAAATGCCTTGTGGGAAAGGTGTTGGATGGGGCTGGTTTCTTTTTTTGTGCCGAAAGGGAAATGGGGCGACAGGATGCGGATCAAAAAAGTCATCAACAACAATGTCCTGTGCGTCATTGACGAAAAAGGCGGCGAGAGCATCGTGACCGGGCGCGGCCTGGGGTTTGGCCGCAAGGTGGGCCAGTTTGTGGATGCGGCGCTGGTGGAAAAGACCTACCGCATGGAGGACAAGACCGGCCAGCGCCGCCTGCGGGAGCTGGTGGAGCAGATCCCGCTGGACCACCTGCAGCTGACCGAAGACCTGCTGGCGCAGATCCGGGCGGAAGTCCGCCAGCCGCTGAACGAGTCGCTGCTGATCACCCTGGCGGACCACATCAGCTTTGCGATCCAGCGCAAGGCGCAGGGCATCGAGTTCAAGAACCCGCTGGCGGGCAGCATCCTGTGCTACTACCCCACCGAGTACCGGCTGGGCCAGCAGTGCCTGGCAGAGATCCGCCGGACCTGCGGCGTGGAGCTGAACCCCGACGAGGCCGCCTTCATCGCGCTGCATATCGTCAACGCCGAGCTGAACACCAGCATGAGCGAGATGTACGACATCACCCGGCTGATCGACGGCGTGGTGGAGGTGGTGGAGTACTTCTACCGGGAACAGGGCCGCTTTGACCGGGATTCGCTGGCCTTCAACCGCTTCGTGGTCCACCTGCGGTATTTTGCCCAGCGGCTTTTTCAGGACAGCATGATGCCCGACACCCAGGAGGAGGGGGACGCAGCGTTCCGCCGGATGATCGCCCAAAGCTGCGCCCGGCATTACAAATGCGCCCAATGCGTGGCCGGGCATGTCAAAAACACCTGGCACAAGCAGCTTTCCGAAGAAGAATTGATCTACCTGACCATCCATCTGAAGCGGGTAGCCGGCGACCTGAAGCCGCCTTCCCGCTGAACAGCGCGGCCGCCGGGGGTGCCCCTGGCGCCGGACAACTGAGTTTCAAGGATAGTGACCGCGCCTTTTGCTGTGTGGGCTAGACCTGTATTCCCTGCCGACGGGGCCGCGGTTTGCGCCGCCTGCGCCGGACGGCGGGGATATGCAGGTCTTTTTTTATCCGTCGTATGCCCGCGTTTTTCCCAAAACGTGTGCAGAATTCCCTTTCCATCCAAACGAGGAGGTAAACAAGATGAAAGACAAAATCTTCGGCGTGCTGCAGCGGGTGGGCCGCTCCTTTATGCTGCCCATCGCTCTGCTGCCGGTGGCGGGGCTGCTGCTGGGGATCGGCAGTTCCTTCACCAACGAGACGATGCTCGAGACCTATGGCCTGACCGGCCTGATCCACCAGGGCACCGTGCTGTATACCGTTCTGGACATCATGAACCAGTGCGGCAGCGCCGTGTTCAACAACCTGGCCCTGCTGTTTGCGATGGGCGTCGCCATCGGCATGGCCAAAAAGGAAAAGGAGGTCGCCGCCCTGTCCGGCGCCATCGCCTACCTGGTCATGAACACCGCCATCAGCGCCATGATCAACGCGGCCGGCGGCGTGGAGGCCATGGCCCCCAACACCACCACCACGATGCTGGGCATCACCACCCTGCAGATGGGCGTGTTCGGCGGCATCATCGTCGGCCTGGGCGTGGCGGCACTGCACAACCGCTTTTACAAGATCCAGCTGCCCCAGGTGCTGTCCTTCTTCGGCGGCACCCGGTTTGTGCCCATCGTCAGCACGGCGGTGTACCTGCTGGTGGGCATCGGGATGTTCTATGCCTGGCCGGTGGTGCAGACCGGCATCGGGATGCTGGGCAACCTGGTCATCAGCTCCGGCTATGCGGGCACCTTCATCTATGGCCTGATCGAGCGGGCGCTGATCCCCTTCGGGCTGCATCATGTGTTCTATATGCCGTTCTGGCAGACCGCCGTGGGCGGCAGCGCCGTGATCGACGGCGTGACGGTGCAGGGCGCCCAGAACATCTTCTTTGCCGAGCTGGCATCCAAGTCCACCACCGAATTCTCGGTGGATGCGACCCGCTTTATGACCGGTAAGTTCGTGTTCATGATCTTCGGTCTGCCCGGCGCGGCGCTGGCCATGTACCGCACCGCCCGCCCCCAGAAGCGCAAGGTGGTGGCCGGTCTGCTGCTGTCCGCCGCGCTGACCTCCCTGCTCACCGGCATCACCGAGCCGCTGGAGTTCACCTTCCTGTTCATCGCGCCGGTCATGTATGCCGTACACTGCGTCTATGCCGGTCTGGCCTACATGCTCATGCACATCCTGGATGTCTGCGTGGGGATGACCTTCTCCGGCGGCCTGATCGACCTGACGCTGTTCGGCATCATGCAGGGCAACGACAAGACCCACTGGCTGTGGATCGTCGCGGTGGGCGCCGTCTACTTTGTGCTGTACTACTTCACCTTCTCCATCATGATCCGCAAGATGGACCTGAAGACCCCCGGCCGCGAATCGGACGCCGAGGAGCCCAAGCTCTACAACCGCGCCGATTTCAAGGAAAAGACCGGCGTCGGCCCGGACGGCACGCCGGCCCCCGGCCATGACACGGTCTCGGCCGTCATCCTGCGGGGGCTTGGCGGCAAGGCGAACGTCACCGACGTGGACTGCTGCGCCACCCGCCTGCGCATCACCGTGGCGGACCCGGCCAAGGTCAGCGACGGCCTGCTCAAGCAGAGCGGCGCTTCCGGCGTGGTCCACAAGGGCAACGGCATCCAGGTCATTTACGGGCCGCAGGTGGCGGTGATCAAATCGAACCTGGTGGACTTTATGGAGACCCCGGCCGCGGATGCGCCGGTCGATCTCCCGGCCCCGGCGCCCGCCCCGGCGGAAAAGCCGGCGGAAAAACCGGCCGCCCCGGCCAGACAGCCCCAGCGGCTGGGCGCCCATCTGGCCGGCACCGTGGTCCCGATGGAGCAGGTGCAGGACGAAGCCTTTGCCAGCTGCGTGCTGGGGGAGGGCGTGGCCATTGAGCCCACCGAGGGCAAGCTGTACGCGCCGGCCGACGCGCTGGTGGACAACCTGTTCGACACCCATCACGCCATCGGCCTTGTCACCGGGTCCGGCGTTGAGCTGCTGCTGCACATCGGCATTGATACGGTGAAACTGGGCGGGCAGCACTTTACCGCCCATGTGAAGACCGGGCAGAAGGTGAAGAAGGGCGACCTGCTCATCTCCTTCGACCTGGACGCGATCAAGGCGGCCGGATACCTGTGCACCACCCCGATGATCGTCTGCAACACCGACGACTACGCCGCGGTCAAGACGCTGGCCGCCGGCACCGTCGCCCCCGGTCAGGACCTGCTGCAGGTGGAGTGATCCGCCCCCGCCGTCGGCCTGCCGGGATCCGCTGAATCGCCAGGGCGGACGCTTCCTGTATGGAAGCGTCCGCCCTGGTTTTTTCTGTCTGTGCGGGCAAAGCGGCGCGGGGCAATCCCGGAAGCTACCGGAAGGAGACCGGGGTCAGCCCGGCCTCCCTTGCCATCTGCCGCCAACGCTCCAGCTGGGAGGGGGTCGGCGTACCGAAGGCGGCGTCCGGCAAAGCGAGGCCGAGCCGGCGGTACTTGCCCTCCCCGTAGCGGTGGTAGGGCAGCAGTTCCAGCGTGGCGCCGGGGCAGTGCCGGCGCAGAAACCCGAACGCCGCCGCCATGTCTTCCTCGCTGCCGTTGACCCCCAGAATCACGGGGATGCGCACCGTCATCGGGATGCCCAGCCGGGCGGTGCGGGTCAGGTTTTCCAGGATCAGGCGGTTGTCCGCGCCGGTGTACCGCCGGTGCCGCACCGGGTCCAGCAGTTTCAGGTCCATAAAGATCCGGTCCATTTTGGCCAGCACCGGGGCCAGGCGGTCAAAGTCAAACCAGCCGCAGGTCTCGATGGCCAGCGAAACGCCCTCGTCGTAGAGCGCATCGGTCAGTTCGGCCAGAAAGTCCGGCTGGGCGGTGGCCTCGCCGCCCGAGAAGGTCACCCCGCCGCCGGACGCCCGGTAGAAGATCTCCTGCCGGCGCACCTCGGCCAAAATTTCCTCCGTTTCGGCCCAGCGGGTCATGGGGTTCTGCAGGGTCTGGCCCTCGGGGTTTGCACACCAGGCGCACCGCAGCGGGCAGCCCGCGAGAAAGATGACGGTGCGGATGCCATCCCCATCGTTGACCGAGTAGTTTTGCAGCTGCATGATATAGCCGCCCATGGGCGCATCCCCCCTGCCGGTCAGAATCCGCTGTGTTCGGTGCGGGCGATGATGGCGTTTTGCATCGAACGGGACAGGTTGACGAACTGGGTGGAGTACCCGACCACCCGCACCAGCAGATCCTTGTGTTCTTCCGGATGACGCTGGGCTTCGCGCAGCAGTTCGGAGGAGACACAGTTGAACTGCACATGAAACCCGCCCAGCGCAAACAATGTCTGGATCATGGCGCCCAGGTTGGCCTGGCCGCGTTTGGTGGCCACCAGTTCCGGGTTCAGGCGCAGGTTCAGCAGGGTGCCGCCGGCGTGCATCTCCTGGTTGAGCTTGGCGGCGGAGCGCATGGCCGCCAGCGGGGTGGACCGGTCGGTGCCCACATAGGGCGAGACCCCCTCGCTGGAAGGTTCGCCGCTTCTGCGGCCGTCCGGCGTGGCCCCCAGCACCCGGCCCATCGGGATGTAGTTGGAGATGCCCATGAAGGCCGAGGTGAACGGGTTGCCGAAACAGTCCCGGTAGCGGTGTACCTCGTGATAGAAATGGTTGGCCACCTTGCGGGCGATGGCGTCCACAAACTCGTCGTCGTTGCCGTACTTGGGGGCGTCGGCGGCCAGCCTGCGCAGCGGTTCGTACCCTTCCCAGTCGGCGTGCAGGGCGGCCACCAGCGTGGCCATGTCGCAGGCATGGTCCTCAAACACCAGTTTTTTGACTGCGGCCAGCGAGTTTGCCACCACCGCCAGCCCGATGCCGGTGATGACCGGCCCCACATTGTATTGGGCGCCGCCCCGGCTCAGGTCTTTGCCTTCCTCCAGGCAGTGCTCGTTGCAGGCCGAGAGGAAGGGCCGGGGCACCATCTCCCGGTGGAGCCGCTGGGCCGTGACCAGCGAAATGACGGTGTGGCGGCAGAGGTTGTCAAACTGGCGGAAGAAGGCTTCCTCCACCCTGTCATACCCGGCAAAACCGGCGGCAGGCTGCTCGGGCAGGCCCATCGGCTCGCCGGTCAGCAGCGATCGCCCCTCGTTGAGGGCGTATTCCAGCGCCGCGCCGAAGTTCAGGTTGGCGGCGCTGGTCCACTCCCCCGTCTTGCGGGAATGGGGCACCACGCAGCCGCAGTTGCTCCAGTCCCGGGCATCCTCGGGGGAATAGCCCAGGTTGAGCAGCATCTGGTAACCCACGCTGTCGCTGTGGATGGCCGGGAACCCGGTGCCTTTGCTGACCAGGTGGGTGACGGCGTCCATGAACGCCCGCGGGCAGTCGGCGTGGATGCGCACCGACACACCGGGCTGGTGGGTGCGCACCTCCTCGGTGGCGCGCAGCGCCATGTAGGAGACCGGGTTGGTGGCGTCCCGCCCGTCCCGGGTCCTGCCGCCGACGGTCAGGTTCTGGAACTGGTTGTAGCCGGCGAAATAGTCCGCCGTGTTGGCCGAGATGGTCCAGACCCACTCGGAGTATTTCAGCCACAGCGCCTCGATGAGCTCCTGGGCAAAGTCGGGCGCAAGGCGGCCCGCGGCCAGGTCCGCCTCGTAATAGGGGTCCATGTACTGGTCGAACCGGCCGGGGTTGAGGGCCAGCGGGTTTTCGGACAAAATGCCGCCCAGCTGGGTGAACCAGACGAACTGAGCCGCCTGCCAGAAAGTTTTGGGCGGGGGGGCGGGCACGCGACGGCAGTTTTCGGCGATGATGCGCAGCTCGTCGGCCCGGGCGGCGTCCGGTTCGGCTTCGGCCAGGCGGTCGGCCTCATCCGCATAGCGCTCCGCCAGCCGGATGATCCCCCGGCAGGCCAGGATGACCGATTGGTAAAAATCCCGCTTTTCCTCATCCTCGGCGCAGGCATCGTCCAGGGCGGCGATCTTTGCCTCCGCCTCCTGCCAAATGCCGGCGAAGCCCTTTTTGAACAGCACGTCCTGATAGTCGGGGGTGATCTCCCCCACCGCCTGCCGCCATTTGGAGTCGCTGTCAATGACGCCGGTGTCCACGGCGATGCGCCTGGTCTCGGCGGGCAGCCGGGCCAGGAAGGCTTCCTCCAGCGATTTCCCCTTCCAGTAGGGGAAGATCGTTTCCCGCACAAACTGCCGCTGTTCTTCGGTCATTACATAGGGGTCCTGGGGGCGGGTGGCAAATTGGTCCATCTCCCGGTCCACCCACATCCAGGAAAATTCCGGCGTCAGGATGCCGCACTTGCGGAATTCCCCGACGGCCCCCACCACCAGCTCGCCCTCAAAAATATGGACGCCCAGCCGGTCGCAGCAGTCATAGAAGGCCCTGGCTGCCCGGATGCAGGCCGGCTGACCCTCGGTGGTCCGGAAAGACTCGGTCCAGATGGCAGCCCGCTGGCAGGAGATCTGCGGCTTGGCGCTGACGTAGTTCTGGCGGATCTTTTCAATGCGGGGTGTGATCATGATTCTGTGCCCTCTTTCTCTTGATCTGCGGTGTGCGCGGCAGGTTGGTTCGTCCCGGCCGGAGGGCGGGGGCCCTCCCACACATATTTCTGCTGGCGGAGCAGGTCATACCAGAAAACCGGCCCGCCGCCCTGCCGGTAGACCCGCGGTACGCGGCGGGCGATGCCGCAGGCGATCTCGTAGCCGATCGTTCCGGCTTTTTCAGCGGCTGTCTCCACCGTATCGGCGCCGGGGGCCGCGCCCGGGCCGAAGACCAGCACCTCGTCGCCGGGCTGCACATCGGGGACGGCGGTCACGTCCAGGATGGCCTGGTCCATGCAGACGCGGCCCAAGACCGGCGCGGCCCTGCCCCGCACCGTCATGACGCCCCGGCCGGACAGCAGCCGGGGATAGCCGTCGGCGTAGCCCACGCTGACGGTGGCCGCCCGCACCGGCTGCCCGGCGGTGAAGGTCCGGCCATAGCTGACGCTCTGCCCCGGCTGCAGCCATTTCACCTGGGTGACCAGGGCTTTCAGGCGCAGGGCGGGGTACAGCAGCGGATCGCTCACCTGGGGGCTGGGGGCAAGCCCGTACAGGATGATGCCCGCCCGCACAAGGTCGCACCGCCATTCGGGGTGGGTCAGCTGGGCGGCACTGTTGGCGCAGTGCGTCCTGCCGGGGTCAAACCCGTCGGCGCGGAGCCGCGCCACCGCACGGGCAAACTGCGCATACTGGTCCGCCGTATAGGCGACATCCGCCCGGTCGGTGCTGTCCGCCGCGGCAAAGTGCTGGAAGATGCCGGTGATGCGGATGCCGGGCAGCGAAAAGCAGGTCTCCATCTCCCGGATGGCCGCCTCGAAATCGGTGCGCAGCGCAAACCCGATGCGCCCCATGCCGGTGTCGGCTTTCAGGTGGCAGGCCACGGTGCAGCCGGCCGCCGCAGCCGCCGCGGACAGCGCCGCCCCGTATTCGGCCGAGAACAGTGTCTGGGTGATGTCCAGCGCCGCCAGTTCATCGGCAAAGTCAGGCTCGGTATAGCCCAGGACCAGGATGGGCTCATTGACGCCGTGGTCCCGCAGCTGCCGGGCTTCGGCCAGGCAGCTGACCGCGAAGGCTGCGCAGCCCGCGGCGTGCAGGGCGTCCGCGACTGCCAGCGCCCCGTGGCCGTAGCCATCGGCCTTGACGACGGCGCAGACCGGCCCGCCCGCCCGGGAGCAAATGCGGCGGAAATTGGCCGCCAGTGCATCCAGGTCGATCTCGGCCCAGCAGTGCTTTTCAAAGCGCATGGGTGCCCCCTTTCCGATGGTTGCCCGGTCAGAACGCCGCCAGCGCTATGCCGGCGGCGGGCAGGGCGGCGTGGAGTTTCTGCACAAAGGCCAGCGCCTTTGGCCCGTCGCCGTGGACGCAGACCGAGTCCGCCTGCAATGCCACCGGGCTGCCGTTGCTTGCGGCGACGCGGCCCTCCCTGGCCATGCGCAGCACCCGGGCAATGGCCGCGTCCTCATCCTCGATCATCGCGCCGGGCATCCCGCGGGGCACCAGGCTGCCGTCGGGGCGGTAGCCCCGGTCGGCAAACACCTCGCTGGCCACCGGCAGGCCGATGGCTTTGGCGGCCCCCACCATCTCGCTGCCCGAAAGCGCCAGCAGGACGGCGCCGGGGGCCGTTTTTTGCACGGCCCGGCAGATGGCGTCGGCCAGGGCGCGGTCCCTGGCGGCCATGTTGTACAAGGCGCCGTGGGGCTTGACGTGGTGCAGCGGCACCCCCACCTCGTCGCAGAAGGCTTTCAGCGCGCCGATCTGGTAGGCGACGCAGTCGGCGGCTTCGGCGGGGGTGATGGCCATGCTCCGCCGGCCGAACCCCGCCAGGTCGGGCAGACCGGGGTGGGCCCCCACCTGCACGCCGTACCGTTTGCACAGCGACACGCTGCGGTGCATGACCGCCGGGTCGCCGGCATGGTAGCCGCAGGCGATGTTGGCCGAGGTGATAAAGGGCAGCACCCCTTCGTCGTTGCCGATGGTATAGGCGCCGAAGCTCTCGCCCAGGTCGCAGTTCAGGTCGATGGAAGGCATGATAACGCGCTCCTTTCCCGATTACAGTTTCAGCGCCGCGTTGGTCACATCGGTGATGAACATGTGCCCCGGCGCGTGGGTGATGCAGAAATCCGGCCTGGAGGCCATGACCGCGGCCTGGGGCGTGACGCCGCAGGGCCAGAACACCGGCACTTCGCCCGGCCGGATGGTGACCGGGTCGCCGTAGTCGGGGCGGGCCAGGTCACGGATGCCGATGGTCTCGGGGTAGCCGACCTGGATGGGTGCACCGTGGACCCGGGGCATCCCGGCCGTGACGGCCACCGCCGCCGGTACCAGCCGGTGCGGGACGGGCCGCATGCTGACCACCAGGTTGCCGTGGAAAAGGCCCGCCGGTTCGCAGGGGATGCTGGTGTTGTACATCGGCACGTTGACCCCCTCCTCGATCTGGCGCACCGGGATGCCGGCTTCCAGCAGGGCGGATTCAAAGGAAAAGCTGCACCCGATCAGAAAGCTGACCAGGTCCGGCCGGGCGTCAAAATACGCCGTCACGTCGGTGGGTTCGGCCGTCAGTTTGCCCTGCTCGTAGACGCGGTAGCGGGGGATGTCGGCGGCGATGTCGCTGCCGGGGGCAAACCGGGCAAAGCTGCGCACGCCGGCGTCGGCCACCTCCAACAGCGGGCAGGCCCTGGGGTTGCGCTGGCAGAACAGCAGGAAGTCCCAGGCCAGGGCTTTGGGCAGTACCACCAGGTTGCCCTGGGCGTACCCGGCGCAGAAGCCGGTGGTGGGGCCGGTGATCTCGCCTTTGCGGATGGCGGCGCGGGCCGCGGCGGGGGTCAGGGCGGCGGGGTCAAAGGGTGGGGTCATGCAAACACCTCCTGTGCGCAGTCAACCGGCACCCAGCCGGCCGGCCACCCGGCGCAGGCAGACGGCCTGGGTGCGGGCGGCCGCCACGGCGCGGGTGGGGTCGGTCAGGGTAAAAGCCACCGCCTGCCCGGGGCGCAGCTGGGCCAGGGCGGGCAGGTCGGCGGTGATGACGGTGGCGATCTTGGCGTAGCCGCCGGTGGTCTGGTGGTCGGCCAGCATGACGATGGGCTGGCCGTTGCCCCCCACCTGCACCGAGCCTTCCACAATGCCGTCGGACAGAATATCCGCCCCGTGCACCGTTTGGATCGCAGGGCCCTGCAGTTTGCAGGCCATGCGGTCGCAGTCGGCGGTGAGCCGGTAGGCACCGTGGGTGAAGGCCGCCTGCCCGGCCGGGGTGAAAGCCGCCCACTGGGGGCCGGGCACCGCCCGCAGAAGCGGCAGCTGGTTGTTCTGTTCCCACCGCCACAGCCGCGCACCGGTGCGGGCGGCGGCGTCCCCCAAAGGGCGGTCGGCCTTGCGGCGGCGGATGGTTTTCCACCAGGCTGCGGCGGCATCGCCGGGCTTTGCGGTGGGCAGCACGTCGCCTTTGCGCAGCGCCCGGCCCCGGAACCCGCCCAGGCGGCAGGCCAGGTCGGTGGCGCGGCTGCCCTGCACCGGCGGCACCGGAATGCCGCCCCACACAGCCAGGTAGCTGCGCAGGCCGGCGCGGGCGGCGGCGATCTTCAGCACGCTGCCCGCCGGGGCAAACACCGGCGCATAAAACGGCACCGGAACGCCGTCCAGCGCGGCGGGGGCTTCGGCCCCGGCCAGGGCAAAGACGGCGGCGATCTCGAACCGCAGTTCCGGCCCGCGCAGGGTGGCTTCCAGCACCGCGTCGCCGGGGGCGTTGCCCACCAGCAGGTTGGCCAGCCGGGCCGAGTACCCGTCCGCCGCGCCGCAGCTGCGGCAGCCCTGGGCGGCCAGACCTGTGCGGCCCAGGTCCTGCAGGGTGGTCAGCGGGCCGGGGTCCAGGATGCAGATGCTCATGCGGTGCCCTCCTTCTCGGCCAGTTTGGCAAACTGTTCCGGCGTGATGGCGGTAAAGCGGATGCGGTCGCCGGCAGCATACCGGGGCGGCTGTTCCGGGTCAAACAGCTTGAGCGGCGTGCGGCCGATCAGCTGCCAGCCGCCGGGGGACGCTGCCGGGTAGATGCCGGTCTGCTCGCCGCCGATGCCCACCGACCCCGCCGGGATGGCGGTGCGGGGGTTTTGCAGCCGCGGCGTGAACAGCCTGGGGTCCAGCCCGCCCAGATAGGGGAAACCGGGCAGAAACCCCAACATGTAAATGCGGTAGTCCCGCCCGGTGTGGCGGCGGACGACCTCGGCTTCGGTCAGTCCGGCGTGTTGGGCCACAAAGGCCAGGTCGGGGCCGTACCCCCCGCCGTAGCACACCGGGATGGTCACCAGCCGGCCGGCGCCGGGTTCGGGCGGCGGCAGCCGCCGTGCCAGCGCATCGACCGCCCCGGCCACCGCGCCGTAGTCGGTGAGAAGCGGGTCATAGCGGACCAGCAGCGAGGCAAAGGCCGGCACCGTCTCGCCCGCGCCGGGGATCTTTGCCGCGCGGACAGCCGCGTCCAGCGCCGCCACCTGCGCACCGATCTCCTCGTCGATCTTCTGCTCAAACACGGCCAGCACGCCGGTATCCCCCACCGGAACCAGTTGGATGGGCATACGCCTTCCCTCCCCCTTTACAGATCTGCCGCCTTTACCGGCCGCCGAAAAAGCCCTTGGCCAGCACCGGGCCGAACCAGCGGTCGCTCTCGTGGGAGTGGCGCACCGCGTAGGCGGTACACTGGCGCATCAGGCTGACGATGCCCACGTTCATCCGGGTGCTGAAGCCATCGATGCCCGGCAGCAGCGAGCCGGTCATGTCGATAAATCCGTTGCGGGCGGCCACCCGCATGACCTCAGACTCCATCTCCTCCCGGTGCAAAATCTCCATGTCCCTTTTCAGGTAGGCCAGCGCGGCCATCATGCCGTAGCAGCCCCAGTCGGAGCAGGTGGCGGTGATGACGTTGTCCGCCGCGGTGGCGCTGAGGATGCCGCCCCCACAGCCGCAGCCGCACTCGCCGGGGGCGGCGTAGGGCACATAGCGCAGGATGTGGTCGCTGAGCGTGTTCATGCCAATCTCGTTGCCCAGGTCGCCGATGGCGATGTTGGCCACGCCCCGCCGGCGCAAAAGGTCCCACAGCGCTTCACTCTTGGCCTGCAGGGCGGTCACGTCCTGCCCGGCCGAGTTGTGGTAGACCCCCAGCGCGTTGGCGCCGGCGGCCTCGATGGCGATGACGGCGGCGGGGTCGGCGGCATCGGCCAGGGCCCTGGCCTGGGCGGGGGCCGCGGCGGCGTCCTTGGTAAAGGCCGCCACCCCCATGCTCAAAGGCAGGGCCTTGACGGTCTCCAGGTCGTCGTAGCAGTGCAGGCCCACCACGGCGGCGCAGCGGCGGATGGCCTCCACACTGTCGGCCGGGCAGACGATGACGGGTTTTGCCCCGAAGGCCCGCACCAGCGCCCGGGCCAGCAGCATGGCGCTGACGGTGCCGTCCATCTCCGGCACCTTGTGGGGGAGCAGCACAAAGCCGGTCAGGATAAAGACCCGGTCCCCCGGGCACACCGCTTGGCAGAGGGCTTCGGCCGCGTGCATGGTCAGCGGTTCGCCGGTGCAGGCCCTGGCCCCCGCGTACAGGATGCGGCAGACGCCGTAACCCCGGGGGTCCAGCGTCATCAGGGCGTCGAGGTTTTCACCCACGTTGCATTTTTCCAGTTCGTCCCGTGTATTGATCCGCATACCCGGTCCCCCTCAATCCACCACCGACGTTTTGCCGGTATAGTCAAAGTATTCCTGCAGCACCGCGTCCTGGATGGCCCTGAGGGTGGCGGGGTCCCTGCCGCCGGCCGGGGCGCCGTCCAGCTCGCAGGCGTGCAGGCAGAAGTTGGAGGAGGAGCTGACGATGATCTCGTCGGCGTCCCGCAGTTCCTCCAGCGTGAAGGGCTTTTCCATCACGGTGATGCCCAGCCGGTAGCAGGCCCAGATCATGTGGGTCTTGGCGATGCCCCGCAGGATCAGCTCATCGTTGGGGTGGGAGTAGAACACCCCGTTTTTCAGAATCGAGACGTTGGAGTGGGCGCACTCGGTGACGATGCCGCCGCGGTGGAACACCGTCTCCTGCACACCCAGGCGCTTGGCCTCCTCGGCGGCCATGACGCTGGGGATCAGGTTCAGCGTCTTGATGTTGCAGTGGTAGAAGCGGGTGTCCGGCCGGGTGATGAGCTTGATGGGGACATCGGGGTCGTTCAGGCGGTTGGGGCGGATCATCACCCACAGCTTGCCGGGCATCCCTTCCGGGTAGGTGTGGTCGCGGTCGTTGACGCCGCGGGTGACCTGCCAGTAGACAAAGTGGGTGCTGCCCTCCACCTTGGCCAGCAGGTCGGTGAGCAGTGCGCCCAGCGCCGGTTTGTCCAGCGGGATGCGGATGTCCAGCGCCCTGGCGCTGGAATAAAAGCGGTCCAGATGGTCCTTGAGCAGATACACCTTGCCGTTGGCCCCGACGGTGGCGTCGTAGACGCCGTCGCCGAAAAAGTGGACCCGGTCGTTGAAAGGGACCTTCACCTCCTCCGGCGTGCCATACACGCCGTCATAATAGGCAAGTTCTTTGAACATGGGGATTCCCTCCCGAAAATCATATACGTTTTTTACGCGCCGGCGGGTTTTGGCACGCCGTAGCGCAGGTACAGGTATTCCTCGATCAGGGCGGCGCAGTTGTCCAGCCCCAGGGCGGCGGTATCCAGGCAGAGGTCGTAGTTGGACAGGTCCTTCCACCGCCTGCCGGTGTGGTAGCTGTAATAGCCGTTGCGGTACTGATCCAGCCGGTCGATGTACCGCCTGGCCTCGGTGCGGGAGATGCCCTGGCGGTCCATCTCGCGGCGGATGCGGTCCTCATAGGGGGCGTCCAGAAACACCGACAGCACCCGCGGCTTGTCCCGCAGCACAAAGTCCGCCGCCCGGCCGACGCAGACATAGCTTTCCTGTTCCAGCAGCTTGCGCAGCACCTTGGCCTGGTGGGCGAACAGCGCCCGGTCGGACAGGAAGTTGCCGCTTTCGGGCGGGATGTCGGTGCCGTCGTAGACGCTGCGGGACACCCGGTACAAAAGCCGTTTGCGGGTGTCCTCGTCCGCCTGGGCAAAGATCGTCTCGTTGATGCCGCTGTCCTCGCTGGCCAGGCGCAGCAGCTTGCGGTCGTAGAAATCAATGCCGTAGTCGGCGGCGATCCTGCGGCCGATGTAGCTGCCGCCCCCGCTGCCGCAGGTGCGGGTGATGGCAATGGCAAAATACTCCCGGTTCATCTCGTTCCCTCCTTCGCTGCCGTTCACTGGCCCAGATAGGCCCTTTTGACCCGCTCGTCGTTCAGCAGGTCGGCGGCTTTGCCCTGGATGGTGATGCGCCCGGTCTCCAGCACATAGGCCCGGTCGGAGATGGACAGCGCCATCCGGGCGTTCTGCTCCACCAGCAGGATGGTGATGCCCTGCCGGTTCACCTCCCCGATGATGTCGAAGATCTCCTGCACCAGCAGCGGGGACAGGCCCATGGAGGGTTCGTCCATCAAAATCATCTTGGGTTTCGCCATCAGGGCGCGGCCCACGGCCAGCATCTGCTGTTCGCCGCCGGAGAGGGTCCCCGCCAGCTGGCGGCGGCGCTCCTTCAGGCGGGGGAAGCGGGTGTAGACGTTCTGCATCGTCCCGGCCATGCCGGCGGGGTCGGCGTAGGCGCCCATCTCCAGGTTTTCCTCCACCGTCATCTCGGGGAAGATGTGCCGCCCTTCCGGCACATGGGCCAGTTTCAGGCTGATGATCCTGCTGGGGTCGGTCTTGCGCAGGTCCTGCCCGTCAAAGACGATGCTGCCCGCCGAAGCCTTCTCCAGCCCGGTGATGGTGCGCAGCGCCGTGGTCTTGCCCGCGCCGTTGGCGCCGATCAGCGAGACGATCTCGCCGTCGTTGACGGTCAGCGAAATGCCGTCCAGCGCCTGCACGGCGCCGTAGCTGACCTTCAGGTCCTTGACTTCAAGCATCCTTCGCCGCCTCCTCTCTCGGTTTGCCCAGGTAGGCTTCGATGACCCGGGGGTCGTTGGCCACCTGGGCCGGGGTGCCCGCGGCGATGGTGGTGCCGAAATCCAGCACCTGGATGCGCTCGCAGATCTTCATGACCAGGCTCATGTCGTGCTCGATCAAGAGCACCGAAACTTTGAAGGTATCCCGGATGTAGTCGATGATCTCCAGCAGTTCCTCGGTCTCGGTGGGGTTCATGCCGGCGGCCGGCTCGTCCAGAAGCAGCAGCTTCATGTCGGTGGCCAGGGCGCGGGCGATCTCCAGCCGACGCTGCTGGCCGTAGGGCAGGTTGTCGGCCTCCAGTTCCTCCTTGCCGGACAGGTGGACCACCTCCAGCAGTTCCCTGGCCCGCCTGGTCACGGCGGCTTCCTCGGCCCAGTATTTTGGGGTGCGGAAGATGGCCTGGGGCAGGCTGTAGGTCAGCTGGTCCTGCATGGCGGCCTTGACGTTGTCAATGACCGTCATCTTTTTGAACAGCCGGATGTTCTGGAAGGTGCGGGCGATGCCGGCACGGACGATCTGGTGGGTCTTTTTGCCGTTCATCCGCTCGCCGCACAGGTAGAAGGAGCCCTCGGTGGGTTTGTAGACGCCGGTGATCAGGTTGAAGACGGTGGTCTTGCCCGCGCCGTTGGGGCCGATCAGCCCCACCAGCTCGGACTCGCCGATCTCGATGTTGAAATCGTCCACCGCCTTGAGCCCGCCGAACCGGATGCCCAGGTTCTGCGCTTTCAAAATGGGGGTCGTTTTTTCCGCCATCTTCCTCACGCTCCTTTCTCCGGCGCCGGCTCGGCTGGCGCCGATTTTGCGGCGGTGTGCGGTGCGCCGGACCTGGGTTTGCCGCGGCCGGCCGCCTTTGCAAACAGGCGGGTCAGCGAGAACTCCCACCGGCCGAAGATGCCGCCCGGGCGGAACAGCATGACCAGCACCAGCACCACCGAGTAGCCCAGCATCCGGTAGGTGGAGAACTGGCGCATCAGCTCGGGCAGGGCGGACAGGAAGGCCGCGCCGATGACCGAGCCGGTCAGCGAACCGGTGCCGCCGATGATGACTTCGGACAGAAGCTCGGCCGAGTAGTTGAAGTCGAAGTTTGTGGGGATCATGGCGGTCATGTAGTGGGCATACACCCCGCCGCCGACCCCTGCAAAGAAGGAGGAGACGGCGAAGGTCAGCACCTTGTAGAAGGTGACGTTGATGCCGGAAGCCTCGGCGGCGATGTAATCTTCCCGGATGGCCTGCACCGTGCGGCCGAACCGGCTGCGCACGAACAGGAACATGACGGTGACGCAGACCACCATGATCCAGAAGGTGCGGCCGAAGTCGGACAGGCGCAGGATGCCGCTCATGGTGCGGCCGCCGCCGGTGATCTCCAGGTTGCAGAAGACCACCCGGATGATCTCGGCAAAGGCCATGGTGACGATGGCCAGGTAGTCGCCCCGCAGCCGCAGCGCGGGGATGCCCACCAGCACGCCGGCCAGCCCGGCGGCCAGGCCGCCCGCCAGCACCGCCACGATCAGCAGCGCCAGGTCAGAGAGGCCGCGCCCGGCCAGCGCATTGGAGGTGATGGCCGACACATAGGCCCCCACCGACACAAAGCCGGCGTGCCCCAGCGAAAACTCGCCCATAAAGCCCACCACCAGGTTAAGCGACGTCACCATGATGATGGTGTAGCAGGCGGTGGTACAGACCCCCTCCACATAGGTGGTGGAGTCGCCGAAACCGTTGAAGGCGAACAGCCCGCTGAGCAGGGCAAACAGCGCCACCACGCCGGCCAGGTTCAACAGATAGCTCAAAACTCGCTTTTTGGTCATTGGGAACCGCCCTCCCTTACACTTTTTCGCCGGCGCTGCGGCCCAGAATGCCGGAAGGCTTGACCAGCAGAATCACGATCAGCGTGGCGTAGGTGACCGCCTCGTACCAGCCGGGGGCAAACAGGCGGACAAACACCTCGATCAGCCCCACCAGCACGCCGCCCAGCATCGCGCCGGGGATCACCCCGATGCCGCCCAGCACGGCGGCGATGAAGGCTTTCATCCCCATGGTGGTGCCCATGTCGTTGGTGACGCGGGGGTAGGTGGTGCAGTACATCAGCGCCGCCACCGCCGCCAGCGCTGAACCGATGGCGAAGGTCACGGTGATGATCCGGTTGACGTTGATGCCCATTAAGGTGGAGGCGTCCCGGTCCTGGGGCACGGCGCGCATCGCCTTGCCCAGCTTGGTTTTTTGCACAAACAGCTGCAGCCCCAGCATGATGGCCAGGCCGATGACGATGGTCAGCACCACGTTGAGCGAGACCGTGACCCCCGCCACGCTGACCGACGGCAGTGAAAAGATGGCCGATACGTTGTGTGGCCGGCTGCCGAACAGCACCATGGCCAGGTTTTGCAGAAAGATGCTCATGGCCAGGGCGGTGATCAGGGCCGACATGGGGCCGGCCTTGCGCACCGGCCGGTAGGCGAAGGTTTCCACCAGCACCCCCACGAGGGCGCAGACCAGGATGGCCGCCCCCACCGCCAGCCAGGCCGGCATGCCGGCGCTGACCATCAGCGGAACGGTGTAAAACAGCGTGTAGGCGCCGATCATGATGAAGTCGCCGTGGGCGAAGTTGATCATCCGGATAATGCCGTACACCATCGTGTACCCCAGCGCGATCAGCGCGTAGGTCGCACCCAGGTTCAGCCCGTTGATCAGCGACTGAAAAAACAGCGAGAAGGTCATGCTCCATTCTCCTTTCGGGTCTTGGTTTTGCGGTACTGCCGGGAAGTGCCTTCTCCCCCGCCGCCAGGAGCTTGCGGGCCTGTGCGGCGGGACGCTTGCAGAAAACCGGCGCCCGGCCGCGGGTCAGCTTTCGCTTCTGGCGACGATCTCGCCGTCCGGGCCAAGGGTCTCAAACCACTGGACCTGGCCGTCCACAAAGGTGTTGAAGACGATCTGCTTTTCCGGGTCGCCGTTTTCGTCCAGCGTGAAGGTGCCGCCCACACCGGTAAAGGTCATGCCGGTCATGCCTTCCACCAGGCTGGCGGTGTCGGTGCCGCCGTCCTCCCGAGCCGCCTGGTAGATCATGTAGATCGCGTCATAGTACAGCGAGGCGCAGGCGTTCAGGCTTTCGGTGCCGTAGGTCTCGGTGTATTTGGTCACGAAGTTCTGGACCGCGTCGGAGGTATCCTCGCTGGAATAGTGGTTGGTGAAGTAGCAGTTTTCAAACTGGGATTCGAGACCGGTGGTGTCAGAGCTGTCCCAGCCGTCGCCGCCCATGATGGCGCCGGTGAAGCCGGCGGAGCGGGCCTGGCTGACCAGCAGCGGCACAGTGTCCTGGAAGCAGGGGTAATAGAGGAACTCGGCGCCGGAGGCCACCACCTGGGACACCTGGCTGGAGAAGTCGGTGTCGGTGGTGGTGCACTGGCCTTCGTAGACGACCTCGATGCCCAGCGCCTCACAGTTTTCGATAAAGGCGTCCTTCAGACCGTTGGAGTAATCGTCGTCGTTGGCATACAGCACCGCCACCTGGCTGTACCCCTCGCTCTGCACGAACAGGGCGGCCATGCGGCCCTGGTAGGGGTCGATGAAGCAGTCGCGGAAGACGGTGGGCCGGTCGATGGTCACGTCCACGTTGGTGGCGCCGGTGGCCACCAGCAGCATGTTATCCACGGCGGCCTGTTCGGCAATGGGCAGCGTGACGCTGGAGAAGAAGCTGCCCACCAGCGCTTCGGGGTCGTCGGCCATGACCAGGTTGTAGGCGTTCATGGCCTGGCGGGCGTCCTGGGCGTCGTCGGCGATCTCGCCGCCGTTGACGATCTCGACGGTGTAGGGGCCGCCGCTGGCGTTGATCTCCTCCACCGCCATCTCGATGGCATTCTGGGCGCCCTCGCCGTAAATGGCGTTGCCGCCGGTCATCGGCCCGATGACGCCGATGCGGATGACGTTGTCCTCCTCGCCGGCGGCGGCGCTGCTCTCTGCCGTGGTGGAGCCGCTCTCTTCCGCTGCGGAAGCGTCGGATGCCGCCGACGCGGCGCCGCCCTGCTGGGCGGAAGAACTGCACCCGGCCAGCAGGCTGATGCTCATGGCGCCGGCCAGCGCCGCGGCAAGAACTCGATCGTTTCGTTTCATGTGGTTCCCTCTTTTCCAATCACTCGCTTTCGTCAGGTGGCGGACACGGACATCTTCCCGCCGGCAAAAAACGGAAAAGGCGCACAGCGCCTGTTTGCCAGGTCTGCACGCCTTTGTGTCGCTTGCGTCGGGAAGACAGAACAACGAAAAAAGGGGCCGCGTGCCGTTCTGGCACCGCGACCCCTTTGTCTCGCTGTTGGCATCCGGTTCGGATGATAGCTGCATTATAGCACCGCCCCGGGGCCGATGCAAGCATTTTTTGCACACCGGGGCGATCTTTGTCGCATCTGCAAGGATTTGCCGCCCCGCGCCGCCGTTTTTGTGCAGAAACACAACGGCACAAGAATAAGGGAAGCGCAGCTTTTCGGCGGCGAAGCTTTACTTTGTTTTGCAAAAACCAGTATTTCTTTTATATTATTAATCACAGCACCGGGTATCCGCGCTTTTTCTGCCGGCCGCAGCGTCGGATCGCTTTCATCCGTTTGCCGTTCGGCCTCCGGCCTGCATTTTGTCAAGAGCAGCGGGCAAGGAAGGAACCAGGCCCGGGCAGCCGTTTTGTGCGAAGGTACGAAGTTTCCAGAAAATAGCAAAAAGATGAGGTTCTGTGTTTTCACAAAACCTCATCTTTGGTGCGCCGGAAGGGACTCTCCCGCGCCCTTGCGGACAGTCCGCCCCGGCCGGGACGCAGAGCGGCCGGACGGGCTGTTCGACTCCCTTCCGGAACTTTCCGAAAACAACAAAAAAAGATGGGCTCGTTGCAAAACACCAGCGAGCCAAAAGCAAAAAAGACAGGCAGAACAACCCGCGCAGTGATGGACCCACAAAAAAGAAAAAAGACGCCTGACATGGCAGTTTCCGCACATGTCAGGCGACACCCCTTGAGGAGATTTATTGCAGCGTTACCCGTTTCACTACTTTATAAAGCAGCTCACAGCTTCTTCTGCAAACACACAGCACAAAGTGCGCCGTCTGTCAAACCAATTCCAGCCGATCGTTCTCTTTTCAAGTAGTCTGTTTGTCCAGTTTTGCTCACGTTTTATCCGTGTCAGTTACAGCGTCCTTGCAAAATGCTTTTGTATCGTTTGCAAGGCCGGTGCCTTCTGAAAGGAGTAGGCGCTTTCGTGGGCGGTGTCGAGGGGCCAATCCCACAAACCAACACCGCGAAACCAGGGCCGGTCCTGCACGGCAGCGAACAAAGCCTGGTACCAGCGATTCTGCTCATCATCGTCCGGCTCTCCCTGCAGCGTCCAGTCGTTCGGAACCTGTGCTGCGCCCGCGATTCGCATACAGCCAGCTTCGGCAAAAAAGAACGGTTTTCCATACCTGCGCACAACCGTTTCGATACGGTCGAGTTGACGCGGGATATCATCGACCGGGTAATACCCGCTTGAACAGACAGCGTCCAGCGCGTCCCAGAACGGCACGTGCTCCTCACCGTATTTGTCGCAGTTGTAGGTCAGTGTTCCTGTATAGACCTGACGTACAGCCGCAATCAGAGTACGCCAGTCGGCCTCCCGACGCTCGGTTTGCGTCATCTCGCAGCCAAGGATCAGTCCATCGACCCCATTCTGTTCCGCCAATTTCGCAAAGTGCAGCTGAAAGGCGGTGTAGGCCGGAAACCAGTTGCGCCAGCCGGTCTCGCTGGGGACTTCATGGTCAAAAAAATCGATACGTGCCCGCCAGGTCCCATCCAGGCAGTTGACGGTGGGTTTCCAGAGGACGCGCAGCCCCATGCGCTGAGCAAACCGGGTCAGTTCCAATAGTTCTTCGTCGCCCGTAGTGTATTCGCCGATAAAGTCAATGGCATCAGAAAAAGGTCCATCCTGCACCGCACAGGGACACAAAATTACAGCGTTGGCCTCTGTCAGCCGCCGCATACGCTGCAGTTCAGCACGGGCGGTATCGGTGCCCAGCAATCCACGCCGTGCGAAAGGGGCGAAATTCACAGCACACAAATACTCCATATCCTTACTTCTCCTGTTTCAAGTAGCATAGATACCCCGGCAGATTGTGGCGTAAATCCGGTAGCTGCAAACCAAAAGCAGCCAGCGCATCGCCGTCAGCAGAATCGTCGTCATAGCCGCCGGTATATATCGTATGTAGGTCGTATCGGGCACCGGAGCGAGCAAAGGGCAGCGGCAGGCTGCGGCCGTCCAGCACGTGGCCGGCAGCAAACACGATTGCCTCACTTCCATCTGACGCAGTGATTGCCCAGGCCGCGCCGTGGCCGTCCGGAGCAACGAGCCGGTACAGATCACCACTCCGCAGCAGTGTACCGTGGTCGCGGTAGAACTGTACATAGGGGCGCAGTTCTTTGAGCTCGGCCTCGGTATATCGGGTCAGGTCAAGTTCGAAGCCAAATGTGCCAGTCAACGCCGCGGCCATGCGGGCTTCGACGCTGGCGGTGCGGCCGGTGATATGGTTGGGCACAGTGGAGTAGTGCGCCCCCATCACGCAGGGTGGGTAGAAAAAGCTTGTGCCATACTGGATCATCAGCCGGTCGAGCGCGTCGGTGTTGTCGCTTGTCCAGATTTGGGGGGAATAGTAGAGCATCCCGCAATCAAACCGGGCCCCGCCGCCGGCACAGTTTTCGAGCAGCAAATCGGGGTAACGGTCAACAAGATTCTGCTGCATTTCATAGACGCCCAGAACATACCGGTGATAGACCTCTCCCTGGCGGGCGGCTGGCAGCGCGGCACTGTAAACGTTTGCCAGGCTGCGATTCATGTCCCACTTGAGGTAACGAACCGGGCAACCGTCCAGCAGCGCACAGAGCTGCTGCCAGATATTCTCGCGCACATCGGCACGGGAAAAATCCAATGTGTACTGATGGCGGATTTCAAGCGTAGAACGACCGGGGATCTGCAGTGCCCAATCGGGATGGGCGCGGAACAGGTCGGAATCAGGACTGATTGCCTCCGGCTCCACCCAGATGCCGAAATCAAGCCCCAATTCGTTGATCTTGCTGCAGAGTCCCGCCACGCCGCCGGGCAGCTTGCGAATATCGGCCACCCAGTCGCCCAGGCTCGTCTTATCCGAGTCGCGGCCCTTGAACCAGCCGTCATCGAGCACAAAGAGATCGGCATCAGCGGCTTTGGCCGCTTTGGCCAGCGCGAGCAGCTTACTTTCGTCAAAATCAAAGTAGCAGGCTTCCCAGCTGTTGAGCAGCACGGGACGCGGTGCAGCAAGATTCGCCCAACGCGGCGGGATCAGATGGCGGCGGATCGCGTTGTGGAAACTTCGGCTCATGCCGCCGAAACCATCGGCACTGTAGACGAAGGCGGCTTCGGGCGTGGTGAACCGCTCGCCAGGGGCAAGCGTCCAGGCGAAACGGAACGGCTCAATTCCGAGACTCAGCCGGATACCCCCGGCCGTGCTTTCGACCTGGCAGCGGTAGTTGCCACTATAGACAAGTGCAGCCCCCCAACAGCCGCCATGGGTCTCGCCGGCTTCCGGCTCACAGAGCACAACAAACGGGTTATGGGCGTGGGTGGGGATTCCGCCCACACTGCCCACCCCCTGCACCCCGGGGCGCACGGCAGCGCGGTGCGGCGTGCGCTCGGCCGCCCATGCACCGTCAAAGGTGACAAGGTCAAGATCACGCCGGACAAAATCTACCACCGCCGAGGGCACCCCCCGCAGTATAATTGCTTCCTTGCCCGTATTTTCAATAATGGCGGCACGGGTGATCAGATCGCAATCGGGCAGTACGCCGTAAAGCAGCGTCACCGTCAGGCCCAGTGCATCCCTCAGCGTAACGCGCAGCGTTTCGGCGCCGCCGCCATCCCGGAACGCGGGCAGGCCGGGCAGGCTGTATTTGCCGGGGACCACCTCAGCCCCGGCGAAGCGCAGGTCTGCGGCAATGACGCCGTCGGCAAATTCCGGCTGAAAAAACGGGATGTGGTTGTCCCCTAGGCCGGGGCAGGGCCATTCCTGCAAAAGCAGGTCGGGGTGACAGCCCGGATCGTTGTGGGGACTTTGGGGCAACCGCGCCGCAGTGGTGTGCGGGCCGTAGTACAGGTGCAGCAGGCGGCCGGCATCATCCACCGCCATGACGTAGGTGGTGCGGGCGGTATGCAGAGTGAAGATATTGTTTTGTATAATACAGCAGTTCATAGCGTCCTCTCTTTCTGGCAGGTAACAACCCATCGGACACACAATATAACTGGAAATGATGATCACAGAACAATGCCGCCGAACTGGTACCAGTACCGGCGGCAAAGATGTTTGCTACACCCGGACGAACAGCATTTCGCAGTCGCCGTTCACTTCAAAACTGCCGCTAGAAGCGGAGATAAACACACAGCTTCCTTCCCAAAGGTAGTCCTTACAGGCAGGCTTAAGCAAAAATGCAGACATAGGAATTCCTTTCATCTAGATTTGTGTTCGAGACGGGCAAAGGCCGGGCGCAAAGCGAAGGCCGCGGCTGTGATGGTTGCGCCTCCTCCAATCAACAACCAGAGTGGCAGCAAGTAGCGGAACAAAGCAGGCTGTACAAAGAACAGCACCGGCAGCAGCGCCATCCCGGCCATCCAGACCAAGGCTCCAACCGGGCAGCCCAAACAGACCCTGACGCCGTCTTTCATGACATCCAACCAGCGGGTGTAAGTATAGCGGCCCAGCAATGCCATACCGCCGCCCATGGCACAGAGCCACACAACGCCCAGCGCAGCCCCTGCCGCAAGGACCAGGCTGCCCGCCGTCCCGGTTTGCGTCAGGCCAATGTGGCAATCCGCCAGAATCAGCGTGCCGGCTACGGCCAGCGCGATCCAGGTAAAGGTGGCCAGTTTGAAATCCCTTCGGAATGCGGTCATGTAATCATGAAAAACACGGTAGTCCTGTTTGGCCGCCATCTTTCCCGCCACCGAGAAGGCCGCCGAAGTGGAGGCCCCGATCGTGACCAGCAGGATACAGCCCAACAGCCAACAGAGGTTGAGCAGGAACACGTCCCCCACGAACCCCATGGCACGGAAGAATGGCGAGTCGTTCAGATGGTTGTTTTTCATCCTGTTCCTCCCTCGCAAAGACTCTACGTCCTCAGGCACTTCCGGGCAGTCGAACGGATAACGGAGCCGCCGCCAGATTTGAACCGCCATAGAGTTCTGCTGGCCCAAAATTGTACCAGGCATAGCGCACAGCGCGGGGCTCGCGTACCGCCGGGCTTTGAACCAGTACCATGTCCGGTGCGATGATGCGGGCCTCGGCTGTCACGAAGACACCGTCAGGCCCGGCCAGTTCGAATCCGCGTCCCGCTCCGGCCAGATACATTCCACCGCCAGTGTGAACAAAGCGCAGCAGAACCTGTCCGTTTTTGCCCGGCGTTGCTTCGATCAGCCGTGGTGATTTTCCGATGACCGGCTGCCTATAGACGATATCCAATGCCAACAGCGCCAGACGGCGGCCAACAACAGCTTTGTCAACCGGATGGATGTTGTCGGCCTCGCCGCAGTCTGCCAACACCACCAGGCCGCAGCCCGGCTCGGCATCGGCCACGGCGGCCTGGGCGGCCCGCAGCGTGGGCCATGCGTCCACCCCTTCGCCGGTGGCGTACATTGGCAGCTGCACCAGCAAAAACGGCAGGTTCCCGACGCCCCAGTCGGCCCGCCAGCGACGGACGAGCCGGGTCAACAGGGCCTGGTAGTCCTGCGGCCAGGTCTCATCCTGTTCACCCTGATAGTACCAGAACCCGCGCACCGCATAGGGACAAACCCGGCGCAGCATGCTCTCGTAGAGGTTGCCGGGACGCTGATAACCGGTGCGTCCGGCCGGCGGCGGCCAGGGGTACAATCCGCAGTCGGTGTTCAGCACGGTCCAGCTCACCTCGGGGTCAACTGCACGGCGGGCGGCGATGCGGGCATTCCAGGCATCCACCTCAGCCTGATATGCCTTGCACTCAGTTTCGAACTGTTCCTCCGTTTTTTCCCCAACCTGCGCGTCATACCAATCGATACGCGCCCGGCCTTCGGGAAATGTCGAAAGAAGGCTGCGGGGCATCCAGCAGTGGGCGTAGGTGCCGCCCCAAAAGCACTCCAAAATGCCCACATGCACATCCAGCGCCTGTGCCAGCGCCGCTGCGGCATAGTAGGCCACCGCCGAAAGATCAGCAGCGGTATCCGGCCGCACCGGCAGCCATTGGCTTTCGGCCGCATCGGCGGCCTGAGGCGTAGTCACCTTGGGGGTGGCGTAAAAGTGCAGGCGAGGATCATCGCAGGCCGCCAGCGCGGCCTGACCGTCCCGACTGTTGGCCAGCGTCAGTTCCATGTTGCTCTGGCCGCCGGCCAGCCAGACCTCGCCCAGCCAGACATCCGTAAAAACCACCCGTTCCTGACCGGCGCTCAGTGTCAGCGTATGGGGGCCGCCGGCGGGCATTGCCGGCAATGTCAGCCGCCAGTTTCCGCCCGCATCCGTCTTGCCGGTAGCAGTCACCCCGGCAGGGTCCAGCCGGCAAAATATCACCGCACCGGGGGCAGCTGTGCCCCACACTGGTACCGGTACGCCCTGCTGCAATACCATGTTGCTGGAAAAAACAGCTGCCGCCTGCAACGTCACTCTGTCGCCGCTCCTTTCAAATAGGTGAGATTTTTGTCGATGAGTTCACAGCGTTGGGCCACGCAGTCGCGGCTGCGCAGCGGGTCCGCGGGAGTATTGAAGGCATAGTCCAGCATTTTTTCCACCGTGGTGGAAGCCACATGCATCCGCGTATCGCTGGAAGCATAGTAGATGTACAGTTCGCCGTTGTCCCGGGCGATGGCGCCGTTGGTAAACACCACGTTGGACACATCGCCCACCCGCTCGCCACCAAACGGCGCGATCAGGTAGCCGGAAGGTTCCGCGATGACCTTCCAGGGTTCGGTGAGGTCGGTGACAAAGACGTAGATCACATACCGCAGCCCGGCGGCGGTGTTGCGCACGCCGTGGGCAATGTGCAGCCAGCCTTTTTCCGTGCGGATGGGCGGCGCACCCTCGCCGTTCTTGACCTCGGTGATCGTGTGGTAGCGCCGGGGCGAAGTGATGATCTCCTCGTCGATGACCGGGTGAGTGATGTCGGCGCAGGTGCCGAAGCCGATGCCGCCGCCCGAACCCGTGTCGATGAAGTCGTCCATCGGGCGGGTGAAGAAGGCGTAGCGTCCGTTGACGAAGTTGGGCAGCAGGTCCACGTTGCGCTGCTGGGGGCTGTGGGTAGTAACCAGATTGGGCAGCCGTTCCCAGGTTTTCAGGTCATGGGTTCGCACAATCCCCGCCGCCGCCACGGCAGCGGAGAGGTCGGGGTTCTTCGGGTCCTTGCTCTCGGAACAGAAGACGCCGTAGATCCAGCCGTCCTCATGTTTGGTCAGCCGCATATCGTAGACGTTGGTCTCCTCGGGGCAGGTATCGGGCAGTTCCACCGGCTTGTCCCAGAAGCGGAAGCCATCCACCGGGGAATCGCTCTCGGCCACCGCAAAAAAGCTCTTGCGGTCATTGCCTTCCACCCGGGCCACAAGATAGAACTTGCCGTCCAGTTCGATCGCGCCGGAATTGAGTACCGCGTTGATGCCCAGCCGCTCCATGAAATGGGGGTTGGTCTTGGGGTCCAGATCGTACCGCCAGATCAGCGGCGCGTGGTCGCGGGTCAGCACCGGGTATTTCCAGCGGTCATAGATACCGTTGTAAAAATCGGTCTTTTCGTTTTTGCGGGAAAGCAGCGCCTCCTGGCGGGCTTTCTGGCGCAGGTATTCAGGGTGCAGTTCAAACTTGGACATCGGGGTCCCTCCTCATCAGTTCCAGGCACAGACGGCCGTTGTGGTAGGGGCATTTCCATGGTTCGACGATAGGCTTTTTCGGTTCCGGCCGTGCCTTGTCATCCAGGCACCAGAACCATTCACCTCCAGGACGCCGATCCACGAGATGGTCGCAGATATAGTGCCAGATATCCGCCGCTGCGGCGGCATACTTTTTGTCGCCGGATTTCTCGTACTCGTTCACAAAGCCCAGTACTGCCTCTGCCTGCACCCACCACACGCGGGTCAGGTCGTCCACGCCGCGCTCACATTCATTGATGACACTGTGATCCCGGTACGCATTTTTATAAACGGCAGCAGCCAGATCGCTGTTGATGGCGCCGATGCGGGCAGTCAGGGTTTTGTTCTGCAACAAGCCACAGCCCCAGTCAATGAGCCAGCTCGACTCGATGTCGTGACCGTAACTGTACAAGTCAATGATCGAGTTGTAATGCTTGTCAAAAAAGACCAACTGACGGTGCAGTTCCGGGTTGTAAATCTTATTGGCATAGATGGCAAGGATGCGCCGCAGCGCCTCACCAACCGCTACATTGCCACTGGCCTCATACAGTCCGGCGTAACCTTCGAACACATGCAGCAGCGTATTCATCGTTTTGGCAGCCATGACGCCGTTTTCTGACAGCTTCTCGTTGGATTCGGGCCGCCAGTCCACGGTGAAGGCTTCCAGGTATCCCTCGTCATCCGTACAGCGGCCTTCGATCAGGTTGAACAGGGACAGCGCCAGATTCAGCGCCTCGGTATTGCCGGTCAGACGGTAGTACGCTGACAACGCATAAATTGCAAACCCTTGATTGTAAGTATGCTTGGTGGTGTCCAAGGGGCGGCCGTCGAAGGTCAGGCTCCAAAAGACGCCGCCGTTTTGCCGGTCCAGGCAGTGTTCGGTTAAAAAGCGGTAGGCATGGTTTGCCTCGGCGCACAGGTCGGCCCGGCCGGTGGCCAGAGCCGCCGAGGCAAAGAACCATAGGATCCGGCTGTTCAGGATACACCCCTTTTCCGCCTTCTTGTCGAGCGCATGGTCAAAGTCCATGTACCCGTAATAACCGCCGTATTCATCATCCCGCAGACCCATCCAGAAAGGCAGGATCGTATTTTCCAGCATGGCTTTGGCCGCCCGGGAAATTCGTTGCATAGGGCAAGGCCTCCTTGTTTTCAAAATTAGCGCCGGCCCACTTCCTTATCGGACTCGCTGGCATTGTCATGGGCCTTGATATAATCGACCACTTCATCCACCGTGGTGAAAGCCAGCCCGACATAGCTGTCGGCACAGCCGTAGTAAATGGCAATACGGCCGGTATCGGCATCCTGCAGCGTGGCACAGGGGAAGCAGACATTTGGCACGAATCCCCGTTCCTCATAGTCAGTCTCCGGCGTCAGCAGGAAGGTGGAGCAGCGGTACAGCACCTTGCTGGGTTCATCGCGGTCGAGGATGGCGCCGCCGATGGAATAGACGTAGCCGTTGCAGGTTCCGGTAACACCGTGATAGAACAGCAGCCAGCCCTCGCTGGTTTCGATGGGGGCAGCGCCGCCGCCGATCTTGAGGTTTTCCCACCAGTTGCCGCTCTTGCCCATCACATGACGGTGACGGCCCCAGAACTCCATATCCGGGCTTTGGGACAGGAAGATGTCACCGAACGGCGTGTGGCCGGAATCCGACGGGCGGGACAGAAGGGTGTAATACCCGCCCACCTTGCGCGGAAACAGAACGGCGTTGCGGTTGAACGGCACGAAGGGGTTTTCGATACGGGTAAAGGTCTTGAAATCGGTGGTTTTCGCCATACCGATGGAAGCGCCGTAGAAGTCCTGACACCAGATGATGTAGTAGGTATCTTCAACCTTGACAAGCCGCGGGTCATAGGCATAAGGCGGCATGAATGGCTCGCCCGCTTCATCCACAAAGGGAATTTTCTCGGCGTTGAAGTCCCAATGGATACCATCAGCGCTGCGGCCCAGGTAGATGAAGGGAACGCCGTTGGTCTGTTCGCCGCGGAACACCCCGATGTAGGCGCCTTCATAGGGCACAACCGCCGAGTTGAAGATGCGGGCTACGCCGGGAATTGGATTACGGCGAATGATCGGATTTTGGGTATAACGCCACAGCGGCAGGGTCTGGCCGGCAGGTTTGTCCTGCCAGGGGATGTTGGGCAGCGCGCCGCACAAAAGTTTTACGTTGGACATACAGTTGCCTTTCTATAAAAACAAACGGGTGGGATGGCGGTAAAAAGAGCGCGGCCCGCCCCCGCCCCGCTGGGGGACGGGGCGGACCGCTTGCAAAAAAGGAGAAAAGATAAGAACGGGAAAGCAGTGGGTTGCGGCAAAAAAGGCTTACCCCTTGACCGCGCCGGCGGCCATGCCGCTGTAAATCTGGTCCTGGCAGAGCAGAAAGACGATCAGCGCCGGGATGATGGTGATGATGACGCCCGCGCAGATGTAGTTGTACTGGCTGCCCATCGGGCCCGAGAATACATACAGCGAGGTGGAAACCACCTGGTATTTGGTTTTATCCTGCAAATACAGGTTGGCCATGTAATACTCGTTGTAGGTACCCACGCCCTTGAGGATGGCGGAAGTGACGATGGCGGGTTTGAGCAGCGGCAGCAAAATCTTGAAGAACACGCCGAAATAGGTGCACCCGTCCAGAATCGCGCTTTCGTCCAGGCTGACGGACAGATTCTCGAAAAACTGCAGGAAGATATAGATGGTGATAACGTCGGTGCCCATCATCAGGATGATGTAGCCGGGCATTGAGTTGACCAGGTGCAAGCTGGTCATGATCTGGTAGACCGTGACCTGCGCGGCGATGCCGGGGATCAGCGTGGCGATCATGAACGCGTTGCGGATCAGGCCGTTGCCGGGGAATTTGAAGCGGTTGAGCACATACGCCAGCATCGAGGAGATCATCACGCTGCCGGTCAGCACGCACACCAGGATGATAAAGCTGTTGAGAAAGGCCCGGCCCATGTCCGCCTGCTGCCAGGCGGTGATGAAGTTGTCAAAGTTGAGCCAGTTTTCCGGCAGGGTCATGACGTTGGTGTTGGCGTACTCTTCCTCGGTTTTAAAGGCGGTGTTGACCAGCGAGACGATGGGCACCAGCGCCACAAAGGCCGAAAAGATCAGCAGCACATATTTTAAGATGTTGATCGTGATGTTTTTGGCACGGATGGCTGCATTGGATGGCATAGGTCTTGGCCTCCTTGCTCATTCTGCGTGGGCCGGGCGGGCGCTGGAAGCCTGCGCGGCGGTGTTGGGGTCCGCTTTGACCACGGCTTTGGGGGTGCGGCTGTCACGCTCATCCAGCCACTTTTCGGCCCGCTTCTGGACAAAGGTCACAACCATGATGAGCGCCAGCAGCACAATGGCCATGGCGGAAGCGAGACCGACCTTCTGGTCGACGTGGGCCAGCTTGTCCATGATGACGAAGTAGGTCGAAGTGCCGAAACCGCCGCCCGTGACAACGTAGGGCATCTCGAAGGCGGACAGCGCACCGGAGACCGAGATAATCAGGTTGAGCACGACGATGGTGCGGATGGAGGGCAGGATGATATCCTTAAAGCGGTGCCAGGCGTTGGCGCCGTCGATCTCGGCGGCTTCATACAAAGTCGAATCGACCGAAGCGATGGCGCCGATGAACATGACGATGTTCTGGCCCACATACTTCCACACCGAGCAGGCCACCAGCACGATGTTGTTGATGGATTCGTCGCGCAGCCAGTAGGGCAGGCTCTCGACGTCGAAACCGACCCAGGAGAGCAGCGTATCCAGCACAAAGCCGTGGGTGAAGAAGAATTTGAAGATAAAGCCGACCGCGATGCCGCAGATCAGGCAGGGGAAGTACAGCGCGCCGCGGAAAAACTTGGAGCCGCGGACATGGAAGCTTAAAATGGTGGCGAACAGCAGCGCAATGGCCATCTGCACCACCGAACCGACCATGTAGTATAAGCTCAGTTTCAGCGCCTGGAAGCAGTCGTCGCGGGTAAAGACGTCGATGTAGTTGTCCAACCCGACAAATTCGCGCCGGCCGATGTAGCGCATATCAAAAAAGCTGAACTCGACCATCTTGAAGAACGGCAGATAGGTAAAGGTGAACAGCAGCAGCAGCGGAACGGCCAGGAAGGTGACCGTGCAGATGATCTGCTGGCCGCGCATGCTTTTGCACCACTGCAAAAACGTCTTGCGCGGTTTGGCCTGTGCAGCGGGTTTGCTCATGGCAGGGCCTCCCTTTTTCTTTCAAACAAAGCGGGCGGGCCAGCGGTGCGTCGGCCCGCCGCAGTGGTTCAGTTCATGGTACGCTTACGGGGTCAGGCCGCGGGGGCGTTCTCGTCCACGGCCGCGTTCCAGGCCTCGTTCCAGTCGGCCACAATGTCGTCCAGCGTCTCGTCGCCGTTGATGGCGGCTTCGACAATGCGCATGACATGGGTCTGGTCAGAGTTGAGCATCAGCTCGGCGTCGCGCTGGACGTTCGCGCCCAGGTCGGACAGTTCGGTCGGGGCCGCGGTGTCGGCGACCAGTTCGATGCCGTCAAAGGCGGCCAGCGTCTCGGGGTATTCCTGGCTCTTCAGGATGGGAATACCGCCCTGGTCATAGCTGAAGTTGCTGGATTCGGTCAGCCACTTGATATAGAGCATGGCCGCAATCTTGTTGTCATCGCTGGAATACTCGTTGATGCCGTAGCAGTAGTCGGCGCCGGAGGAAGCATACTGGGTGCCGTCCACGCTGATGGGGAACGGCATATAGCCGATGTCATCGGCGTTTTCGCCGGCGTCCTGCATCTGCACAATGGCCCAGGAACCCAGCACCATGGTGCCGATCTCACCGTTGTTGATCATCGGCTTGGAGCCTTCCCAGTCGGTGGTGGTGGGGTCGTCCTCGGTCAGGCCGCGCTTGACGGCTTCGTACAGGATGTTGTACACGGCATACGGCCCGCTCTCGGTGTCGCCGGTGGGCACGCCGGCGGCAAAGGCGTCATGGGTCTGCGGCATCGTAATGTTCATCCACTCGGCGTCGCCGGTCGCGCCGCCGCCGATGTAGGCATCCCAGGCGCTCATGGTCCAGCCGGCCGCGTAGTTGGTGTACAGCGGGATGGCGTCGGTGTTGTCCTTGATGGCCTGCAGGGCGTCGAGGAACTCGGTCGGGGTCTTGGGCAGCTCGGTGATGCCGGCGGCTTCAAACACGGCCTTGTTGTAGACAATGCCCTGCGCGTTGCCGGTGGAGGGGATGCCGTAGACCTTGCCGTCATAGGCGCGGTTGTCGGCAAAGTTGTAGTCGGCTTCGATGGCGGACAGGTCGCACATCGCATAGAAGTAATCGCCGATTTCGGGCAGCGGGATGGTGGTGGGGATCATGCAGATATCGCCCCAGTCCTGGCTGGTCAGGCGGGTGGTCATGTCGCCGGCGTAGTCGGTGATGCCCTCGTAGCTGATCGTGATGTTGGGGTACAGCTCGTTGAAGGCGGCCACGTAGCCGTCAAAGGTGCCGTCCTCGATCAGGTCGGTACGGTGGGAGATGAACTTGATGTTGGCCGTCAGGTCGGTGTAATCTTCGCCCACGGTCAGTTCATTGTAGGCGGGCAGGCCGGTCTGCTCGGCGGTGGCGGCGTCGCCGCCGCCCGCGGCCGTGCTGGTGCTGGAGCCGGAACCGCCGCAGCCGGCCAGCAGGCTGGCAGAAAGGGCAGCGGCCAGGGTCAGGGCAAGTGCTTTTTTCATGGTGTTCTCCTTTTCGTTGGTTCTCGAAAGGTTGACGGGGTGCGGCGGGACGGTCACAGAACGGGCGGCGCCGCGCCGGCCGGTTCCGGGAAATTTCGCGCGATTTCCGTTTGCAAGTTTAGTTTAACATTTAGCTGTTTTTAAGTCAATATATTAAGTAAAAATTCGGTAAATTGGTGAATTCGAGCCGCCGCCCGTTGGGTAAATTGCCAAGACAAACCGCGCTAAAGTGGCAAAAATGCAGGCTAAATACAAATTTAGCCTGCATTTAAGTAAAAACATAGAGCCGAGGGGGGGACCGGGGCGGCCTTTCAGGTCGATTCCCGCCGCACAAACGCCCCGGGGACCATGGTGGTGGGGGCCAGCGAAGCTTTGCCGCTGAGCTTGCGGCGCAGCTGGGCCACCACGGCGGCCGCCATGCCGTCCACATCGATGCGGTAGCTGGTCAGCTGCGGGCGGCTGATGGTGGAAAAGCGGTAATCGTCGTAGCCTGTGACCGCGATGTCCTGCGGGATGCGGTAGCCCTCGCGGTGCAGCCGCTCAACCAAATTAAAGGCAACTTCGTCACAGTTGCACACAAAGGCTTCGGGCATCTCTTTGGGCAGTGTAAAGGGGGTCCAGTAGCCGTCTGGGCCGCGGTCCTCCAGCCGCCAGTCGGGCCGCGGTTCAATGCCGGCTGTCAGCAGCGCGCGGCAGTAGCCCAGGTAGCGGTCCATGATCGAACTGGTCGCTGTGATGCTGCCCACAAACCCGATGCGCCGCCGCCCGGTCTGCAAAAGGTGCTCGGTCATCTGGTAGCCGCCGCTGACGTTATCGCTCAGCACGCTGTCGCCGGCGATGGTGTCGTCGTAAAAATCCAGGAACATATACGGCAGGCTGTACTGCAAAGCCGTGCTCAGGTAGCGGCGGCGCAGCTCGCCCATGAAAATCAGCGCATCCACCTTGCGGCCGGTCAGCAGCGTGGGCATGGTGCAGGCGTTTTCGGCTTCCGGCATCACGATCTCCAGCATGCAGTTGTAGCCCACCGCGCCGCAGCGGTTGACCACCGCACGGTAAAGGCTGGAATAAAACGCGCTGTCGTCAAAGTGGCGGTCCGCCACCAGAATACCGATGTTGGCGCTGCGCCGGGCCGATTCTGCTTTTGCCGGCCCCTGGTATCCCAGTTCTTTCGCCGTGGCCAGGATGCGCGCCCGCATCTCTTCGCTGACTCCTTCTTTGCCTGAAAGCCCCTTACTCACCGATACAATGCTGATCCCCAGCTTTTGAGCAATATCTGCCATGCGCACACTCTTTGCCATATGATCCCCCCTGTTCGCCCAATACACAGTCCAGCCTGTCAACCAGAGCCAGCGACAATCCGTGAGTTTTTAGCTTAAATTAAGTATAACAACCGTCGGCAAAACCGTCAATAGTTAAGCGAATTCTTTGTATTCTTTGCTTAAATTTTGCCATTGCCCTTGCAACATCCTGCCGAATGTGGTAGGCTGTGCCTGTAAGCTAATTTTAGTCTTTCTATTTACTTAAATTTAAGGAGGGCGTCCCATGACATTTTGCACGCTTCCTGAGCTGCCCCAAGTCCGCATCCTGGGGCGGCAACCGAAAGACGACGGTCCAGTACCATTATTTCACACCGCCTCCGGTTTTGTTTGCCGGTTTACCGGCAGTGAGCTGCACCTGCACTTGAATGCGGGCTTTTCAATGTACGAACCTTGGCTCAGCGTCGAACTCAACGGCGCTTGGATTGCCCGTTTCCCTGTTTCGGCAGGCGAGAGCGAGATCTGTCTGTTTCGCGGCATGACGCCAGGTGTCCCCAAAACCGTGCGGGTGCTCAAGGATGTACAGGCCATGCATGACGACCCCGAGCACTTTATACAGATAACCGGCCTGTCTGCGCCGGCCGGTGATTTTTTGCCGCTTCCGGACCCCGCCTGCCGGCTGGAATTTGTTGGCAACAGCATCACAAGCGGCGAAGGCGCTCTGGGCGCACAATGCGAGGAGGACTGGGTCAGCCCATTTTTCAGCGCGGTCAACCACTACGCCCGCATGACCGCCGATGCGCTGAATGCAGATTGGCGGATTGTCAGCCAGAGCGGCTGGGGCCTTTTGTCCAGTTGGGACAACGACCCGCGCCGCCGGGTGATGGATCATTACGAAACTGTCTGCGGACTGGCGGTCGGGGCGCACAACGAGGCTCTCGGTGCGCAACAGCCCTACGACTTCGCAGCATGGCCGGCCGACGCTGTGATTTTGAACCTTGGCACCAACGATGACGGCGCGATGAACAATCCCCCCTGGATTGATCCGGTCTCTGGCAACCAATACGCTCAGCGCCCCACGCCCGAGCATCTGGCCCTGCTGGAACAGGCTGCCGTAGATACCCTGAAAAAAGTTCGCCGTCACAATCCCGATGCACTGTTGATTTGGGCGTTCGGCATGTTGGGCGAAGGCCGCATGGACCCGCTGCTGCGCCGTGCCGTCGCCCGCTACACCGCCGAAACCGGCGACGATCGAGTTTACTATCTCCCATTGCCGGCTGCAACACCCGAAACGCTGGGTTCCCGCCAGCACCCCGGCGCCGCCTGCCACCGCGAAGCCGCAGAGGTTTTGACATCGTTTTTACGGGAACAGTTCTCCCAGAAATCTTGAAATGCTGTGCCCCTGCGTTCGGGTGGCAAATTATCTTCTGTTATAGCCGGCCAAACCGAATTTCGATTTCTATTTTTTTCATTATTAAGTCTTTAACTGTAAATCAAAACTCGCCATTCGCTCTCGAAAACAGGCTTGACAAGATCATTTGCAGAAAGGAGTATTCCCATGCAGTATCAGCAAGTATACGACCTCTGGTGCGCCCGCGCCGTGGAGGACCCCGACCTGCGCGCTGAACTGGCCGCCGTGCAGGGCGACGAAGCCGCCGTCGCCGACCGTTTCTACCGCGACCTTGAATTCGGCACCGGCGGGCTGCGCGGCGTGATCGGCGCAGGCAGCAACCGCATGAACATCTACACCATCCGCCGCGCGACCCAGGGGCTGGCGGACTATATCAACGCCGAGGGCCTGCCCAAAAAGGTCGCCGTCGCCCACGACAGCCGCATCAAGGGCGATCTGTTCAGCCGCGAGGCCGCCCGCGTGCTGGCCGCCAACGGCATCACCGCCTGCCTCTACCCCCGGCTGGAACCCACCCCGGCGCTGTCCTGGGCGGTGCGGTACCTGGGCTGCGGCGCGGGCATCTGCGTCACCGCCAGCCACAACCCCGCTCAGTACAACGGCTACAAGGTCTACGGGGCCGACGGCTGCCAGATCACGCTGGAAGCCGCCGCCAAAGTGCTGGCCGCCATTGGGCAGCATGACTATTTCGACAGCCCCAAACTGGTGGACTATGACGAAGCCGTAGCCGCCGGGACCATCCGGGCCATCCCCGACGCCTGCCTGTCGGACTTCGTGGACGCGGTGCTGGCCCTGCGCCCCGGCAACGATGTGAGCAAACTCAAGCTGGTCTACACGCCGCTGAACGGCAGCGGCCTGGAGCCGGTCAAGCTGCTGCTGGAACGCATGGGCGTGACGCAGCTTACCGTGGTGCCCGAGCAGGCGCAGCCCGACGGGAATTTCCCCACCTGCCCCTACCCCAACCCCGAGATCCGCCAGGCCATGGAGGCGGGGCTGAAACTCTGCGACGCCGTCCGCCCCGACCTGATGATCGGCACCGACCCCGACTGCGACCGCATGGGGGCCGCCGTGCCCGACGGCCAGGGCGGCTACCGGCTCATCACCGGCAACGAGATGGGCGTGCTGCTGCTGGACTACATCTGCCGCACGCGCACCGCCAACGGCACCATGCCGGAGGCCCCCGTGGCGGTGACCACCATCGTCTCCACCGACATGGCGGACCCCATCGCCCGAAAATACGGCGTGGAACTGCGCCGCACGCTGACGGGCTTCAAGTTCATCGGCGAGCAGATCGGCCTGCTGGAAGCCGAAGGCCATGCCGAACGCTATATTTTCGGCTTTGAGGAGAGCTACGGCTATCTTTCCGGCGGCCACGTGCGGGACAAGGACGGCGTCAACGCCGTCATGCTGGCCTGCGAGGCTGCCGCCTGGTACGCCGCCCGGGGCATGAGCCTGCTGGACGCGGTGAACGCGCTGTACAAAGAGTACGGTTTCTACCGCAGTGCGCTGAAAAGCTACACCTTTGAGGGCGAGAGCGGCATGCGCACCATGCAGGGCATCATGGCCCGCCTGCGGGCGGACGAGCCTTTCATCATCGCCGGGTACGGCGTGGACAAAGTCACCGACTACCAGCGCAGCGGCACCGGCCTGCCCAAGGCCGACGTGCTGGAGTACCGGCTGGAAAACGGCGCCAAGCTGATGGTCCGCCCCAGCGGCACCGAACCCAAGATCAAGGTCTACCTGTCCGCCGTGGCGGGTAGCGAGGCGGAGGCCGACGCCATCAACGAACGGCTGGCAAAAGCCGCAGGCGCCTGGATGCAGGCGTGACCCGTTTCTAACCATAACATCATCAACGAAAAGAGGGATCATCATGGCTGTATTTCCACAAGATTTTCTCTGGGGTGCTGCTACAGCGTCCTATCAGATTGAGGGCGGTGCATACGAAGGCGGCCGCGGGCCCAGCATCTGGGATACCTTTTCCCACACGCCGGGCAAAACCGCTCGCGGCGAAACCGGTGACATTGCTTGCGACAGTTTCCACCGCTGGCAGGAGGACATTGATCTGCTTGCTGCTATGCACCTGAAAGCCTACCGGTTCAGTATTTCCTGGTCCCGCATTGCCCCCACCGGCGGCGAGGGCTGGAACCCAGAAGGCCTTGCCTACTACGATCAGCTCGTGGACAATCTGCTGGCCAAAGGGATCGAGCCTTGCGTCACCCTCTACCACTGGGACCTTCCTCAGGCTTTGGAAGATAAGGGCGGTTGGCAAAACATCGACACAGCCAAAGCCTTTGCCAAATACGCCGCCAAACTTGGCGAACACTTCAAAGGCCGGGTGCACCGCTGGTTCACGATCAACGAGATTGCCTGCATCGTCGGGTTGGGCTATGGCAGCGGCATCCATGCCCCCGGACTGCAGCTTTCGCTAGAAGGGCAGTTCGGCTGCTGGCAGAATGTGCTCTACGCTCACTGCCTGACGGCTCGCGCCCTGCGGACCGCGGACCCCGACAACCAGATCGGTTTCGCCTCCACCGGACGTATCTGCTACCCCGCCGCCGAGTGCGAGGCCGACATCGAAGCTGCCCGCCGTGCCACCTTCGCCAGTCCGGATGACGACTGGACCTTCACCCATCAAATGGCGCTGGACCCGCTGTGTCTGGGACATTGGCCCACGAAAGATGTAGGGCCACGCCTTGCCGCCGCCATTGCACGAGTTCCGGAGGAGATCACCGCGGCACTGCCCTGGGGCCGTCTTGATTTCATAGGTCTGAACATCTACAATGGCGCACCCGTTCGGGCGGGCAAAACAGCCCCGGAGTATGTCGAGCGGCCCACCGGTTATCCTCGCACCGCGATCGGTTGGCCGGTCGAACCCAAGAGCCTTGACTGGGGACCATACTTCATCTCACAGCGGTACAAACTTCCTATTTATATCACGGAGAATGGTCTTTCCTGCACCGATGCCATTCACCTGGACGGTCAGGTGCACGACCCTGACCGCATTGACTTCACGGCCCGCTACCTGCTGGCTCTGGCCGAAGGTATTGCCCGCGGGGCCGATGTGCGCGGGTATTTCCACTGGTCGCTTCTGGACAACTACGAATGGCACAGCGGATACAATGAGCGGTTCGGTCTTGTGTACGTGGACTACGCGACCGGTCATCGCTTGCCTAAAGACAGCGCCCGTTGGTACGCCCGCGTGGCCGAGTCAAACGGCAGCTGCGTATAAGTGAATCATGGATCCATTCTTCCGCACAAAAGCTGCACAAAACTTGTACAGGTGCTGTCCTTTTTCCTGCAATCCACCCATGCTATAATGATACCGGCTCAGGATGTATCTGACAGGTCCCCAGCACCGTCTCATTCTACTAAAAAACTGCGTCTGCCGCGTTGCTCAATCTTGGAATACATCAAGTATTCCTGCGATTTCGCGCCTTGCATCCGCTACTTTTTAGCGAATTTTCCGGCGCTTTGGATTTATCAGATACCTCCTAAAAAGCAAGCGAAGCC
>NHCFR01400__coassemble_707_pt1 | contig 23768 bp, 24 predicted proteins | sample NHCFR01400__metabat2_low_PE_021 | metagenome-assembled genome bin NHCFR01400
GAAAGCCGGACTGGCTGCCCGGCTTTCCTGTCCAAATTTATTGTAATAGGAGTGACATTAATGTTTAAGATGTCTAAAAAAGCTTTTTGGGTACCATATGACGAAGGAGACGTCTATCCTACTGTTCTCAAAGCACACCAAGCAATTTCCAAGTATTGTGATGAGAATGGCGACTCATACACTTTTACAGGTGATGACGAAGTTGTAATTAACGACATACTCTATGAAATATATAGAGGTTATGAATCTGGAAGCCGTGGTAATTACGGAATTAAGTGCAGAGAAAAGTAAATTCCCTTGATTTTTAAAACTGACCATTGAATGATTTCACAGGCCTGGAAAAGCCCGTGACGACGGGGTTTCCCAAGGTTTGATGCCCGACCTGGCAACGACTTGGCAACAGTTTTTCATGATTCATAAAAAGAGAGCTAACCGATTCTGCTTCGTCGGTTGGCTCTCTTTTCGTTTATGCTTTCTTCTTCTTTCGCGGCAGTGTCGGGCTGTGTCCGCAACCGCGTTTCCCCCGCATCAGCAACCCCAAGTGCGCGGGGGGCGGCGGCCGGTCCGACCGGGCGGCGGCAAGTCGGTCTGCAGAGAAAGGAAATCGGAGCTCTTTTTTCAAATGGCGGTTGATTTTCCCGGCAAGGCGGGGTACAATACAGATGAGAGAGAAAAGATCATCTTCCGGAAAAATGTGTCGGAACTGGCACAAAGCGATAGAAAATACAATGAACAAATGTCTGTATTGCGGAAAGAAAATATGTGGGAATATAACGTATTGCAGCGATGAATGTAAAACTGAATACGAGAAAAGCGTGAGGCGTGACGAGGGTAAAGCGAGACTTTTTGCAGCGGGGATCGCGGCCGGGGTTTTCCTGGTTCTGGCCGGAGTTTTTGTCGCATGGACGCCCCTGATCGGCGCGGCCATCGGGCTGATGGGGCTGACCGTGATCGGTCTGCCCCTGGCCACGCCGGAAACCATCGGCTGGCTGGGCTACCGGCCGGCCCGGCGGCTGGCCCGGGCACTGGGGGTGCTGCTGGTCCTTGTGGGGATCTGGATCTGCCTGTGAATGGGGGCAGGCCCCGAGCCCGCGCGGGTCTGGCGCTTTCGGGCTTCAAAGCGATGACTTGACAACCACCGTGGCTTTTGCCGAAAAAATGGGAAACAAACGGCAAAAAAACGTAAAAAATGAGGGAAAGCCCGCCAGAACTCGATGGAATTTTTGACACAGTCGTGGTATAATGTAAAGTAATCAAGGAAGGGAGGGAGATCCCATGGGAGAAACGGTCAAGGGTCTGGTGCTGGCGGGCGGCGGCGCCCGGGGCAGCTACCAGGTGGGTGCCTACCAGGCCCTGCAGGAAATCGGCTGGCGGCCGGATGTGATCACCGGCACCAGCGTGGGCTGCCTGAACGGCGCACTGTTCGTGACCGGCAAGGTCGCCCAGGCCGTGGAACTGTGGAAAAGCCTGGACATTCACGGCGTGCTCGAAGTTCCCCAGGGCAAGAGCCCCGAGGAACTGGGGGATTTCTTCCTGGATGTGGTGCGCGGCGGCGGGCTGGACCTGGAACCGCTGGGCGAGACCATCGACCGCTTCATCACCGAGGAGGAGATGCGGACGGCGCCCATCCGCTACGGCCTTGTCATGACCGAGATGAACACCCTGAAGAGCATCCAGTGTCCGCTGGAGCAGATCCCCCCGGGCAAACTCAAGGAATACATGCTGGCTTCCTCGGCCTGCTTCCCGGCGCTTCGGCCCCGCACCATCGACGGCGTCAAATACATAGACGGCGGCTGGCGGGACAACATGCCGCTGGACCTGGCCGCGGCCATGGGGGCGCGGCAGCTGGTGGCCGTGGACATTGAGGGCATCGGCTACAACCGGCCCAACCGCACCGGGCTACCCACCCGGGTGATCCGCTGCCACTGGGATCTGGGCCCGATGTTCGACTTTGACGGCGAGCGGGCCGCCCGCAACATCACGCTGGGCTACCTGGACACGCTGCGGGCCTTCGGTCGGGTGGGCGGCACCGCCTATGCGCTGCTGCCCGACCGGGAAGGTTTCCTGACCGCCTTTGCCGGGGCCTACCAGCAGCAGCTGGCGGCGGTGGTGGCCCGGGCCCCCGCGCTGGCCATGGCGGAAACGATGGCCCGCCAGCGCAAAGGCTACCCGGCGCCCTTTGCCGATAACCTGCTGGCGCCCACCCGCGGGGCCAGCGCGCCGCTGGAACTGGCCGCCGAGCAGCTGGGCGTTTCGCCCGAAAGCCCTTACACGCCGCGCATGCTGGCCCTGACCCTGCTGGGCAGTTTTGACCGGGACCCGGCCGACCGGTTCCGGGTGCTGTTCGGCGCCGAGACCGGCAGCCCCCTGGGCGAGACCGCCATGGCGGCCGCCGCCCCGGATGAATTTGTCACGGCACTGGTGTGCCATACCCTGCAGCAGATGCGGTTCGTCTGACGCTGCCGGGCGCCTTTCTCCTCTACACAAAGATGGAGCGTTGATCTTATGCGTATTTTTACAGGAACCATAGCTTCCAGCGGGCTGGCTGTCGGGCCGGTGGTGCGCATCGACCACGGCATGGTCGGGCTGCACCGCATCGTCAGCGACCCGCATCGGGAGCGCGCACTGTATGATGCCGCCATCGTTCTGGCCAAGGATGAACTGATGACGCTGCAAAAGCACGCCCAGGACCAGAACGACGCCGACATCCTGATGTTCCAGGTCGCCTTGCTGGAGGATGAATCCTTCACCAACGAGATCGGGGATTACATCGCGGCCGGCGCCGGCAGCGCCGCAGCGGTGGAGCGGGCCGAGCGTATCTTTGCCGACCGGATCCGCAACATTGACGACGACTATCTCAGGGAGCGGAGCGTGGATGTCTGCGACGCCTGCCGACGGGTGGTGGACATCCTGGACGGGCGCGCCCACATGCCGGTACAGATCAAGACGCCCAGCATCCTTGTATCCGACCTGTTTTACCCCAGCGACCTCTTTGCGCTGGACCGCAGCATGGTACTGGGCCTTGTCTCGGAAAAGGACAGCGTGACCAGCCATGCGGCCATCATGGCCCGCAGCATGGGCATCCCCGCGCTGTGCCGGGTGGGGGAGGGCACCGCTGTGGCGGCGGACGGCCACCGGGCCGTGCTGGACGCCGAGGGCGCCACCCTGACCGTGGACCCCACGGTGGAGCAGACCGCCGCGGCCCACCGCCGCCAGGCCCAGCTGGCCCACCGCCGCGAACGCCCCGACCCGCTGGTGACCAAACCCAACCGCACCCGGGACGGCACCTCCTTCACGATTCTGGGTTCGGCCAACTCCAGCTCGCCGGACGAGGTGCGGGTGGCCATGAGCAACGGCGCCAACGGCGGCATCGGGCTGGTGCGCACCGAGTCGATGATCCTGAACGGCTATGATGAGGAGCGCCAGCTGCAGGAATACCGCGCCCTGGTGGACTATGCCCGGGGCTGGCCGGTGGTGGTGCGGCTGTGCGACCCCGGCGCGGACGACGGCGCCCCCTGGGTGCAGACCGTGCAGACGCTGGCAGCCCGCAATTCGCTGTATGTGACCCAGGTGCGGGCGCTGCTGCGGGCCGGTCTGGCCGGGCCGCTGTGCGCCGTGGTGCCGATGATCTGCGGGGTGCAGGGCTGGGACGACTTTATGCAGGGGGTGGAGGAGTGCAAGACCCAGCTGCGCGCCGAGGGCCTGCCCTTTGAGGAGGACCTGCCCTTCGGCTGCATGGTGGAGGTGCCGGCCTCGGCGCTGGAAGTGGGCGAGATCATCAGCCACGGGGCGTCCTTCCTCTACATCGACCTGGACGACCTGGCCAATTTCATCTATGTGCAGCCCAAGAACGAGCGGGAAGAGCCCCGCAAGACCAACATGCCGGTGGTCAAGCGGCTGGTCCGGGATGTGCTGGACACCGCGGCGGCCAACAACACCCCGGTCACGCTGTGCAGCATCCCCCTCAACCAGCTGGACGGCATGGCGGACTATATGCGGCTGGGGGCCCGCAGCTTCTGTGTGGAAAACGCCGGCATCCCGGGGCTCAAGGCCAGTTTGATGGAACTGGACCTGTCCGGTCAGCGGGGGCAGGAAGCCTGACAAATTGACGAACACAGCCTTCGCCGCCGGCATACACTGGCGTGGGGGCAAAAAAAGCAGAGGCCCGTCCGGACCTCTGCTTTTTGCATGGCGGATGTTTGGGCGGCCGGCGGGCGCCCTTTCACAGCCGGCACTGCATCGTGATCTCCTTGCGGTAGCTCCCGTCCCGGAGCTTGTAGGCCCGGGGCTTTTCGCAGACGATGGCAAAGCCGAATTTCTCGTACAGCTTTCGGGCCCGGTCGTTGCCCTCCACAAAGGCGAGCTCCACGATCTCCACCCCGCGCTGCCGGGCCAGCTCCATCAGCGCGGTGAACAGCGCGGTGCCGACGCCCAGCCCCCAGCAGCTCTGCCGGACGCACAGCGACACCACGGCCCGGTGACGGGTCTTCTCCATCGGGCTGAAATCGATCTGCGCGTTGCCCAGTATCTCGTCGCCGGCCGTGCAGATCAGCCGGGCGGTGTCCGGGCCGCTGCGGGCGTTCTCGATCCAGGCGACTTCCTGGGCCGGGGTGATGGTGAACTCCTCCGGATAGCGGGACAGAAAATCCGTCTCACCGAAACAGGCCCGGGCGCACTGCAGTAGCGCGTCCGCCTGCCCGGCGTCCGGGGTGTCGAGCAGGGCGCTCCGCCCGTCCCGCAGGGTCAGCTCTCTGGGTTCCACGATCATACAACTCTCCTCCTTACTGCGTATCCAGGTGTTTTATTCCAGATCGCCGGTCAGGGTCAGCACGGCGGCCAGGGCGGCCAGCGGCGCGGTCTCGCACCGCAGGATCCGCGGCCCCAGCCCCACCGGCACCGCCCCGGCCTTGACGGCCTGTTCAACTTCCTCGGGGGCGAACCCGCCCTCGCTGCCGGTCACCAGCGCGATGCGCCGGGGGAACGGGGGGCGGGCCAGCAGCTCCCGCAAACTCCGGCCGCCGCCTTCGTAAAAGAACAGCGCCAGTTCCTCATCGGCCAGGGCGGCGCACACCGCGTCGAAATCCGGCAGCGGCATCTCCACTTCGGGCAGCCGCCCGCGGCCGCACTGTTTGGCGGCCTCGGCGGCAATGCGGCGGTACCGCTCGTTTTTGGCCTCCTCCTTTTTGGGGGCCGCCACGCAGTACCGGCTGAAAAACGGCACCACCCGGCCCACCCCCAGCTCCACGCCGTGCCGGATGATCTCCTCCAGCTTGCCCTGCTTGGGGTAGGCGGCGTACAGGGTGATCTCGGTGCGGGGCTCGGCGGTGCTGGGCAGCCCCTCGCTCACCGTGAACTCCACCCGGTCTGGGGCAATGGCGGTGATCTGTCCGGTGTACTCCAGCGCGTCCGGGCCGCACAGCAGCACCGTGTCGCCCGCCCGGGCCCGCATCACATGGGCCAGGTGGTGGGCGTCCGGCCCGGTCAGGGCCGCCCGGCCGCCGCCGATCTCCCGGGTAAAATAGCGGTGCGGCATCTCAGCCCTCCTTCTTGCGGCAGACGATGCACACCCAGCCGCGCTTTTCCCGCACTTCAAAGGGGTCCAGCCCGGCGCCGCGCAGGCCGGCCAGCACCTCCTCCTTGCGGGTGTCGATGATGCCCGATGCCACAAACACCGCCCCCGGCGCCATCAGCGCCGGCACATGGGGGGCCAGGCTCAGGATGGCCGCCGCCACGATGTTGGCGGTGATGATGTTGTACACCCCGCTGGCCTTGTCCGAAAGATCCCCCACCAGCACGGTGAACCGGTCCTGCACGCCGTTGCGCTGGGCGTTTTCGCCGGCGGTGCGCACGCACATCGGGTCAATGTCCACCCCTTCGGCGCAGGCGGCCCCCAGCCGGAGCGCCGCAATGGCCAGAATGCCCGACCCGGTGCCGATGTCCAGCACCCGTTCGCCGCCGCGTACCCGCTCGTCCAGCACTTCCAGGCACAGGGAGGTGGTCTCGTGGGTGCCGGTGCCGAACGCCATGCCCGGGTCCATCGTGATGACCGTCCGGTCGGTCTCGTACTCTTCCCAGCCGGGCACGATGGCCAGCCGCTTGCCGATGTCCATGGCGTGGTAATACTTCTTCCAGGCGTTCTGCCAGTCCTCCTGCTCCACGCCGGCGGTGGTCAGCTCGTAGGGGATGCCGGCGGCGTCCAGCCGCTCTTTGAACAACGGCAGGATCTCGGCCGGGTTTTCGTCCGGCGCCAGGTACATGTGGACCTTTACAATGTCCCGCGGCTGGTCCAGCAGTTCCTGCTCGATCAGGTCCACATGGGCGATCTCCCATGCCTGCTCTTCCAGGTCGCTGTAATCTTCAATGTAGATGCCGCCGTTGGAGACCATCGTGGCGATGGCCTCGGCCGTTTCGGCATACGGGTGGGGGACGGTGATCTGAATGTCGGTCCATTCCATGGAAGGTACCTCCTGGTCGTTTTTGTGGTTTGGGGTGTGTCTGAAAAGCAAGGCGCCGGAAGATCCGCCGGGGCGGAATTCCCGGCAGGTCTGATGAATCAGATATACCCTAATATTATAGCCGATTGTACAAGGCTTGGAAAGGGGCGTTGGGTATGAAACTTCGGCTTTTGTCACTGGAAGAAACCAAACGGATCTATGACCGCTATATGGTGCGGGACTTCCCGCCGGCCGAGCGCAAACCGTTCGCCTCCATCCGGCAGCTGATGGAGGCGGGGCTTTATGAGCCGCTGGGCGCCGAGGCGGAGGACGGCCGGCTGCTGGCCTACGCCTGGCAGACGGTGGTGCCCGGCTGCGCCAGCGCCCTGCTGGACTATTTCGCCGTTTTGCCCGAAGGCCGCGGCCGGGGCACCGGCACCGCGGTGCTGCGGGCGCTGGCCGCCCGCGACGCCCCGCACCGGGACAGCCTGATCATCGAATGCGAACACCCGGCCGAAGCTCCCGACCCGGCGGCGGCCCGGCGGCGCATCGGGTTTTACCTGCGGGCCGGGGCGCGCCCCACGGCGATGGAAAGCCGGCTGTTCGGCGTGCGCTACCTGATCTATGCAATGCCCTGCGGCGCCGCCGTGCCCGATGCTGACATCAGCGCCGACCTGCAGGCCATCTACCGGGCCACGGTGCCCGAACCCTATTACCGGGGCAATGTAATATTTTACGGCGCATAAGGGAACAATGGGACCAGAACGATGAAAAGGAAGTGTTCCCATGAAACTGGACCCCAAGCGCTATGACCGGATGGTCCGGCTGTTTTCGCCGCCCTCCCGGCTGGGGGCGGACTGCCTGTGGGCGTTTCTGGTGGGCGGCGGCATCTGCCTGTTGGGCGAGGTGCTGCGCTGCCGGTACCTGCGCATCGTCCCGGCCGAGACGGCGGGCGCCCTCACCAGCATCACCCTGATCGGCCTGGCGGCGGCCGCCACCCTGCCCGGCTGGTACCAGAAGCTGGCCGCCCATGCCGGGGCCGGCACGCTGGTGCCCATCACCGGCTTTTCCAACTCGGTGGCCAGCGCGGCCATGGAGTTCAAGTCGGAAGGCTGGGTGACCGGTGCCGGCGCCCAGATCTTTTCCATCGCCGGCCCGGTCATCACCTACGGGACCCTGGCCAGCTGGGTCTGGGGGCTGCTGTACTGGGTCATGAACCGGGGCGGGTGAGCCATGTCCATCCGCCGCAGGGACACCCTGCTTTTTCCGGACCCGCCGGTCATCGCCGCCTGGGCGGCGGTGGGCGGCAAAAAGGAGGGGGAAGGCCCGCTGGCCTCCGCCTTTGACGAGCGCATCCCCGACGCCGGCTTTGCCGCCGAGGGCTGCCGCAGCTGGGAACAGGCCGAAAGCCTACTGCAGCAGCGGTGCATCCGCCGCTGCCTGCGCAAAGCCGGCCTGCGCCCGCAGGATGTGACCCTGGCCTTCGCCGGGGACCTGCAGGCCCAGTGCGCCGCCAGCAACTACACGCTGCGGGCGCTGGGGGTGCCCTTTGCGGGGGTGTACGGCGCCTGCAGCACCATGGCCGAAACCCTCTGCCTGGGGGCGGCCTTTGCGGCCGCCGGCTACAGCGAGCGCACCCTGGCCTTCACCAGCAGCCATTTCTGCGCCGCCGAACGCCAGTTCCGCACCCCGCTGCTCTACGGCGGCAAGCGCACCCCCACCGCCCAGTGGACTGCCACCGCGGCCGGCGCCTGCCTGCTGCGCCCGGCGGGGAGCGCGGGGGTGCCGGTGGCCGCCGTTACCTTCGGCCGGGTGCAGGACTATGCGGTCAGGGACATCAACAACATGGGCGCCGCCATGATGCCGGCGGCCGCCGCCACGCTGCTGGCCCATTTCGGCGCCTGCGGCAGCGGCCCTGAGGGCTACGACGCCGTGATCACCGGCGACCTGGGGGCGGTGGGCAGCGAGCTGCTCTACACCCAGCTGCGGCGGGAAGGCTGCGAGCTGGCCAACCATCTGGACTGCGGCTGCCTGCTCTATGACCGGGACGAACAGCCGGTCCAGGCCGGCGGCAGCGGCGCCGGCTGCAGTGCGGCGGTGCTTGGCGCCTATATCCTGCCCCAGATGCAAAGCGGTCGCTGGCGGCGGGTGCTGTTCGTGGCCACCGGCGCACTGATGAGCCGGGCCACCATCCTGCAGGGGGAATCCATCCCCGGCATCGCCCATGCCGTGGAACTGATCGCACCGAAAGGGGAGAGGGAAGGATGAACTATCTCTGGGCGTTTGTGGTGGGCGGGGCGCTGTGCGTGGCCGGGCAGCTGCTTGTGGACCTGACCAGCCTGACCCCGGCCCGCATCCTGACCGGGTATGTGGTGGCCGGCGTGGTGCTGAGCGCCACCGGCCTGTACGGCCCGCTGGCCGAGCTGGCCGGCGCCGGGGCCAGCGTGCCGCTGCTGGGCTTCGGCCATCTGCTGGCCCAGGGGGTGCAGAAGGCCGTGGCCGAACAGGGACTGCTGGGGGCTTTCACCGGCGGGCTTACCGCCGCGTCCGGCGGCATTGCGGCCAGCCTGGTCTTCGGGGTGCTGGCCGCTCTGTTCGGGAAAAGCCGGGACCAGAGCTGAACGCCCCGGCGGCAAAACAGGCGGCAGACGCCCGCAAAAGGCACCTGCCGCCTCAGCGTGTCGAGAAACTCGACACGCTGCACAAGGGGCAACAGCCGCGCACGGCAATTGCCTAACGCGTCTGTTTCCCCTTGTGTATCCCCTTCGACAAAATTTTACGGCAAATCGCGCACTCGGAGCAGAGCTCCTCGCACACAATTTGCCGCAAAATTTTCCTGTCGGTGTCACTGTCGTCGGCGCATGTCCGCCGACAGCGACGATTTTAGATTTTTTCGCAGCGCGCCAAAAGGGGGGGCGGCGCGCCGGCTCAGCGGGAACGGTTCCGCCGGCCCAACCCATAGCCCAGCGCAAAGACAAGGACCATGAACAGGGTGCCGATCACATGGATGGCGATGTGGGTCCTGAGCCCGGCAAAGTTGGGCTGGGTCTCGAACAGGGAGGGCAGACGGCCGAACAGATAGGTGGGCACGGCGACCGGGAACATCTGGGAGGCCACCGTCAGCGCCAGGTTCCGGGTCTCATCGGTCTCCAGCAGCATCTGCCACAGAAAGACACCCAGCGAGACAAGCCCGGTCCCGTTGCCGATGAGCAGCGCCGCCGGGGCACTCCAGCTGCTGCGGGCGTACATCCGCCCGAGAAAGAACCAGAACACCGTGACCAGCAAAGGCAGGACGAGGTAGAGGATCCAGCCGATGACGGGCAGGTGGAGAGTGTGATCGATCAGATACCCGACCAGGATCGGGACAAAGGTCAGCAGGATCAGGACGCTTTTTTTCATGTCGGCTCCTCACTTTCTCGGACCCGGGCACGGCGGCCCGCCTATAACGAAAATTCCCAACCGAAAGCCAGGGCCTTTGGTTGGGAATGTTTCTTTTGCAGGGATTGGGTCAATGCACGCAGCTTACTGCGCGGCGCTGACCTTGTTGTTGCGCTTGGCCATACGGCTGATCTTGCGGGCAGCGGTGTTCTTATGGATGACACCCTTGCTCTTCGCAGAATCAATGGCGGCAACGGCCGCACGGATCATGGCGTCCTTGTCCGCAGCGTTGCTGTCGATGGCAGCGTCTGCCTTCTTGATCACTGTCTTCAGGCTGGTCTTGATGGCCTTGTTGTGCATAGCCTCTTTCTTGGCCTGCACGACCCGGTCCTTCTGGGATTTAATGTTAGGCATTCGTTCCACCTCCTTGGTTGACCCATAACAGTACAAGCTATATTACCATACTTTTGCCCCCCTTGCAAGTCCTTTGTGCAAAAATTTTTGCTTTTTTTCGCCCCGGCACCCGGGTTTTCCCGGCGGACGGGGCTGCATATACTGGCGCGGAGGGGGTGTGTGTATGGACCATCTGCGCCGTGCGGGGCGCCGGCTGGGCTGCGCCTTGCTGGCCGGTGTGCTGACCGCCGCCGCGGCGGCCGGCGCCGCGACCGTACAGCCCGCCGGCTGGGTGCTGCGGGCCGCCGCGCTGCTCTTCGCCCCGGCGGCGGTGGAAGCGGTGGGGGTGCTGCCGCCGGAACCCGATCCCCCGGCCCTGGCCGCCGCGGCCGCCGTGCCGCCGACCCCGTCGCCTTCGCCGGCCCCGCCGACCCCGACCCCGGCCCCGCAGCCGACCCCGGCTCCTTCGCCCGGCGCCGAACCTACCCCCGCACCGCTGACCACCGCCCCGCCGGACCTGGAAGACGCGGGGCCCATTGAAGCCCGCCACTACGGCCAGGGCAGCGGGGAAGGGTACGTGACCCTCGCCGCCGGCAGCATCAAGAATTCCACCGAGCACTCCGACGATGCGCTGGCCCGGGCCGCCCGGGGGGAGCTGCCCTTTACCGTCCAGCTGGACAGCCCGGACCCCCAGGTGCTGATCCTGCACACCCATGCCACCGAGACCTACCAGACCTGGGAGGAACCTGTCTATGACCCGGACTTTGCCGCCCGCACCGCCGACACCAGCCTGAATATGTGCGCCGTGGGGGCGCGGATGGCGCAGGTGCTCAACGCGGCCGGCGTCAACACGCTGCACGACACCACCCTCCACGACTCGCCCAGCTACACCGAGAGTTACGGCCGCAGCGCCGACACGGCCCGGGCCTACCTGGAACGATACCCCAGCATCAAGGTGATCCTGGATGTACACCGGGACGCGCTGGAGGCCGACGGCACCCGGATCAAGCCGGTCTGCGAGCTGGAAGGGGAGACGGCGGCCCAGGTCATGATCATCGCCGGGTGCGACAACGGCGGCACCGTCAGCCTGCCCCACTGGCAGGACAACCTGAAATTCGCCGCCGCCTGGGAGACCGCCATGGAGACCGCCTACCCGGGCCTGACCCGGCCGGTGCTCTGCGGCTACCGGTTCTATAACCAGGATGTCACCACCGGCAGCCTGCTGCTGGAGGTGGGCGGCCACGCCAACACGCTGGAGGAGGCGGTCCGCGCCGGCGAGTACGCCGCCCGCGCCCTGGCCGGGCTGTTCGGGGCGGAAATTTAGCGCAATGCCGGCCGGGGGCTGTACATTTGGGCCTCTTTGCGCTATAATACCCCTATCTATCCGCTGCCCCGACCCAATGGGGCCCATCAGGATCTGAAAAGAGGAGAGGGAACGTCCATGGAATATTTGAAGAACCGGACCGAACTGGCATCGCTCTACACCGACACCCCCGCCCACGGCACCGTGGTGACCGTCTGCGGCTGGGCCAAGACGGTGCGCGATTCCAAAAAGATCGGCTTTATCTCGTTGACCGACGGCAGCTGCTACAAGCCCGTCCAGGTTGTGTTTGAGGCCGACAAGCTGGACAATTACGCCCAGGTGGCCAAGTGCGGCCTGTATACGAGCTTTGCGGTCACCGGCCGGCTGCTGCTGACCCCCGAAGCCCGCCAGCCCTTTGAGATCAACGCCGACTCCATCGAGATCCTCGGCGCCTGCGGCCCCGAATATCCGCTGCAGAAAAAGAAGATGAGCACCGAGTATCTGCGCACCATGACCCACCTGCGCCCGCGCACCAACACCTTCCTGGCGGCGTACCGGGTGCGGGGGCAGGCGGCCTTTGCGCTGCACCAGTTCTTCCACGACAACGGCTTCACCTACGTCCACACCCCGATCTTCACCGGTTCGGACTGCGAGGGCGCCGGCGAGATGTTCCAGGTCACCACGATGGACCTGAACAACATCCCCCGCACCGAGGAGGGCGCGGTGGACTATACCCAGGACTTCTTCAAGCGCCCGGTGAACCTGACCGTCTCCGGCCAGCTGGAAGCCGAGGCCCTGGCCATGGCGCTGGGCAAGGTCTACACCTTCGGCCCCACCTTCCGGGCCGAAAAGAGCTACGACACCCGCCACGCGGCCGAATTCTGGATGATCGAGCCCGAGATGGCCTTCGCCGACCTGGCCACCTATATGGATACCGCCGAGGCCATGACCAAGTATGTGGTGCGCTACCTGCTGGACCACTGCGCCGACGAGCTGGCCTTCTTCAACCAGTTCTTCGACAAGGGCCTGCTGGACCGGCTGCAGCTGGTGGCTTCCAGCGATTTTGCCCGGGTCAGCTACACCGACGCCATCGAACTGCTGCGGAAAAACGACGACAACTTCCAGTACAAGGTGTCCTGGGGCATGGACCTGCAGACCGAACACGAGCGCTACCTCACCGAACAGGTGTTCAAAAAGCCGGTCTTTGTCACCGACTATCCCAAGGAGATCAAGGCGTTCTATATGCGGATGAACGACGACGGCCGGACCGTGGCCGCCGCCGATATGCTGGTGCCCGGCATCGGCGAACTGATCGGCGGTTCCCAGCGTGAGGAGCGGCTGGACGTGCTGGAAGCCCGCCTGCAGGAGCTGGGCCTGTCCGCCGCCGACTACGACTGGTATCTCGACCTGCGCCGCTTCGGCAGCGTCAAACATGCCGGCTACGGCCTCGGGTTCGAGCGGCTGCTCATGTATGTCACCGGCATCCCCAACATCCGGGATGTCATCCCCTTCCCGCGCACCTGCGGGGGCTTCTGATGGGCGCCGTCGCCCAAGCGCTGCTGCCCTGGTTTGAAAAGAATCGAAGGCTTCTGCCGTTCCGGCAGGAGCCTTCGGCTTACCATATCTGGGTCAGCGAGATCATGCTCCAGCAGACCCGGGTGGCGGCGGCGCTGCCTTACTACGAGCGGTTCGTGGCCGAGCTGCCCGACCCCGCCGCCCTGGCCGCCTGCCCGCCCGACCGGCTGCGCAAGCTCTGGCAGGGGCTGGGGTACTACAGCCGGGCTGCCAATATGCAAAAAGCCGCCCGCATCGTCTGCGAACAATACGGCGGCGTTCTGCCCGCCAGCTGGGAAGCGCTGCGGGCGCTGCCCGGCATCGGGGACTACACGGCCGGGGCCATCGCCAGCATCGCCTTCGGCATTCCGGCCCCGGCGGTGGACGGCAACGTGCTGCGGGTCTTTGCCCGCCTGTTTGACGACGACGCCGACATCACCCGCCCGGCCGTCCGGCGGCTGTTCACCCGGCGGGTCATGGAGCAGATGCCCCCCGACGCCCCCGGCCCTTACAATGAAGCGCTGATGGAACTGGGGGCGCTGGTCTGCCTGCCCGCCGCGCCCCGCTGCGACGCCTGCCCGCTGGCGGCGCTGTGCCGCGGCCGGGCTTCGGGCCGGGCGGCCGCGCTGCCCTGCAAGCCGCCCAAAAAGGAGAAGACCCGCCTGCCGGTGACGGTGGCGCTGGTGGAAAGCCCGGCCGGCCTTTTGCTGCAGCGGCGGCCGGCGGGCGGGCTGCTGGCCAACCTCTGGCAGCCCCCGGCCTTTGAGGGCCGCACGCTGACCCGGGACCAGCTGGACGGCGAACTGGCCCGGCTGGGGGTCCGGGTGGACTGGGAAGCGGCCCTGCCCGCGGCGCGGCATGTCTTCACCCACCGCATCTGGGAACTGGGCGGCTGGCAGGGCCGGGCGGCCGCGGCGGCTGCGCTGCCCGACGGCTACGCCTGGGCGCGGGGCGTGGAACTGGCTGAGCAGTACCCGGTCCCCAGCGCCTTCGACGCCTATCTGCCCCAGGCCGGGCGCCGGGAATAGGGCGGCGGGGGAGACGTTTCTCTCCAAATTTTTACTTTCCTGTTGTTGTATTCCTTTGGCAGGTCGGTTATAATAGAACAAACCGAAGGCGCAGCCGTCCCGCTGCGTCCATCAAACTGCAGGCTGCGCTGCGGCCTGCCGCTGGGAGGAAACACCTATGATGAAGAAATCCACTTTTGGCATCGCTCTGGCTTTCATCGCAGCTGCGGCTGGCGTGCTGACCGCTGTGGCCCTCTACCTGCGCCGCCGCGAAAAGGAACTGGACGAGTACGAGAGCCTGCTGTATGCGGATTCTGACTTTGATGAGGACGACGACGAGACCACCTACGCGCCGATCTCCCCCGAAGCCCCCGCCGGCGACGCCGACGGTGTGCAGGATGACGCCGCGCAGTCCTGAGTTTGCATAGTCCCCGGCAGACGGGCAAAAAAGCCAGGCGCGGCCCGGCGGAGGGCACAAGCCCCGCGGGCCGTGCCCGGCTTTTGCTTTCACCGCCGGGCGGCCCCGGCGACAGATGATTTCAAAAGGAGGGTGAACGATGAAACGACTGCTCCTGTGGGTGGTGATGGTCGTGCTGATGGTGGCGGTGCTGCTGGGCGGCGCCGGCGCCGCGCTGTACGCCATGACCGGGGAGAACAAACTCCCGTCCGAGCACCCCGCTTTCGGCGGCACGGCGCTGGAACCCAACGGGTTCGAGTGGACGGTGCCGGTGCTGGGCGAATACCTGGAACGCCATTTCAACGAACCCACCAACCTGACCGTGCAGCAGCTGGGGGATATGGGGGATGTCCGCCCCGAACTGGTCCTGCCCGAATGGGCCGGCCGCATCGAACTCACCCTCACCGCGCCGGACGGCACCGTCGCCCTCACCGGGGACGCTGCCGGCTATACCGATTTCGTCTTTTCACAAAACGGTGAATATGACCTGCAGCTCACCCTCTACCGGGACCACTCGGCCGAAGCGCCGGGGCTTTCCAGCGGGTGGTATGCCTACCATGCGGGCTTTACCGTCAATATGCAGCCCAAGGCGGTGCTCAGCACCGACAGCGCGCCCCAGGGCACCATCGTGGCCGTCTGGGTCACCGGCATCCTGGACGGCAGCACCCCGACGCTGGACACCGACCTGGGCACGGTCTGGTTCCGCCCGACCCAGACCGGCTACATGGGGTACATTCCGGTCACCTACAACGCCGAGGGCGGCGAACATATCATGACGCTGACCTGCGGGGAGCTGGTGCAGGAACTGACCCTCTCGGTCACCGAGATGAGCGCCACCACGGTGCAGACCGAATCGGAGCCGGAGATCGCCGGCGCCGGGGAGGAATACCGGAACGCGATCTGGCCGCTGTACACATCCAGCGAGTCGGGCAAACTCTGGCAGGGGGCGTTCGCAGCGCCCAGCAACAGCGCCGTCACCGTGCCCTACGGCGCCCGCCTGATGGCGGACGGCAGCTCGGCCGGGCGGTCCACCGGGCTGACCTACGGCAATGCCGAGGTGGGCAGCCAGGTCAGCGCCACCCAGAACGGCACGGTGGTGTACGCCGGCACGCTGGCCTTGTCCGGCGGCACGGTGGTCATCGACCACGGCTGCGGGGTCAAGAGCTACCTGTTCGGCATGGGGGAGGTGCTGGTCCAGAAGGGCCAGTCGGTCACCAAGGGCGACCAGGTCGGCACCGCCACCGACGCGCACGACCTGATCTTTGAGCTGCGCATCGGCAGCAAGTCGGTGGACCCGGCCCCCGCCATCAAGGGGGCCAGCGGGCTGCAGTTTCAGGAAAACCGTTGATTTGTTCGGCAAGACCGTTGACATAGAGGATAACTCCCAGGGGTGAAGATTGGGTATGGAGGAGAAGAAGGATCAGGAGCGGGTCATCCCGCAGTCCCCGCAGCCGGAGGCATCGGCCCCGGCGCCGCAGCAAGGGCAGGAGGGCGGCCGGCCTTCCGGCGGCCCCGGCAAGAACAGCCGCCGCCGTCGCCGCCGCCGCAAGGCGAAATCCGGCGCCGGGCAGGGGCCGTCCGCGGCGCCCGGTCGGGAGAAGACCGAGGAGGCGCAGCAGCCTGCGCCGGCGGAAAAGCCCGCCGGCAAGCGGGTGCGCCCGGTCCGCCCGGCGGACGGGGAAAAAAAACGGCCTCCCGAGGCGGCAGAACCGGACCGCCCGGCGCCGCCGGAATCCCCGGCAGAACCGGAAAAAACGGAACAAACGCCGGCCGGGGCGGCAGAACCGACCGGGCGGCCGGAACCGGCGCCCGGTGAGGAGACTGCGCCGGCGGCGGAAGGGCCGAAGGCGGCCCCCGACATGCCGGACCCGCCTGAGCCGGCCGAAGCGCTGCAGCCGGCGCCCGCCGGCACCGAGCCCCCGGCGCCGCCGCAGACCCCGGAGCAGACGGAGAAACCGGAGGTCGCGCCGGCCGGGACGGAAGAAACCACCGGGCAGCCGGAAAACGCACCCGAGGAGAAACCCGAACCGGAGGAGCCCGAGCCGGAGGAACCGGAGGAGGAGCCCGAACCGGAGGAGCCGGAGGAGACGCCCGAACAGCTGCGCCGCACGGCGGAGCTGACCCGCACGGTGCAGCTTTCCATCGAAAAGCTCACCGATGTGCCCGACCCGATGGAAGCGGTCGAGCCGGCCGCAGCGCCGACCCTGGCCGACCGCATGCGGGAAGGGCTGTGGCGGGTGCTCAGGTGGCTGCTGCTGGTGGCCGCCTTCGTGGCGCTGGTGGCCGGCGTCGGCATCGCCTGGCTGTACAGCGGCGCTTCGGACGAAGCCATCCCCGAGGTGTCGGCTTCCTTCAACGGCCAGACGCTGGAGACGGCCTCCTCCAGCTGGCATGTGCCGGTGGTGGCGAACTTCTTCAAGCGCACCTATTCCGAAAAGAACTTCACCGAGCCCGAACAGCTCGATGATCTGGAGACCACCAGGGCGGTGCTGCGGGTCCAGGCGGACGGCTGCGACACCGAGCTGGAGATCACCGACGAGACGGACCAGACCGTCTTTGAGGGCACGGCCGAGGAGTTTGAATCCTTCCGCTTCTCTCAGAACGGCAGCTACATCGGCCGGCTGCGGGTCTACCGGGACAACGACTCCCTGGACCACGAGGCGGGGGTCAGCGGCCAGCAGATCTACCTGTTCACCTTCCAGGTCCGGCTCAAGCCCGGCATCCGTCTCAACACCACGACGGTGCAGCAGGGCGGCGTGGCGGCCCTGCGGGTGAGCGGCATCCTGGACACCGAAACCCCCACCCTGGACACCGACCTGACCAACACCGGCTTCTATGAAGGGGAGAGCGGCTGGATCGTCTACCTGCCGATCGAGTATGACCGGGAGCCCGGCGACTACACCCTGACCGTCACGGCCGGCGGCTATACCGAGGAGCTGACCCTCACGGTCAGCCAGCGCACCGAGCAGGCCCGGGATGTGTCCAGCCGCAGCCAGCTCACCTCGCCCTATCTGGGGCTGGAAGACACCCCCGCCGAGGTGCAGGCCCTGCTGAACACCGGCGCCGCGGAGGCCGCCTGGGCGGAGGAGGGCTTTGTGCAGCCCTTCACCGATTCCATCGAGATCTCGCTGGCCTACGGCACCACCGAGTATGTGGGCCGCACCCGCACCCAGCGGCAGGCCGGCACCGGCAGCGGGCGCACCAGCACCAACATCGTGGTCACCGGCCGGCGGGGCGGGCAGCTGATCGCCCCGGCCGACGGGCAGGTGCTGCTGGCGGAAGATCTGGGCGGCACGGCGGGCAACACCATCGTGATCGACCATGGCGCCGGCGTCAAGAGCATCTTCTACAACCTGCGTGAACTGTCGGTGCAGGAGGGTGAAACGGTGATCCGCGGCCAGCAGATCGCCACCACCAACCAGGCCACCATCGGCGAGGTGCGCATCGTCGATGTGCCGGTGGAACCGCTGAGCATCTGGCGCGGCCAGTGCGACGCGCTGCGCTACTACTGATCCGCCGCACCGGCGCCCATATAAACTTGAAAGAGGCATCCCGCCATCGGGGTGCCTCTTTTGGTTTGCGGGAAAACCCGCCCCGCCGTCGGGCCGTCTTTGGCTCCAAAGCCGCCGAACCCCGCCTGCGGGCGCTGTGCGCCGAAACTGGGGCGCCGATTCCGTGCCGATCGTGTGTCAGCCGCCGCGTTTCCGGCATAGGATGCCACAGAGAAAAGGGGTGTGGATCATGTCCGAATGGTTGTGTGTAGTGGGGCAGGACGCCCGCCAGCAGGCGGCGGCCCGGGCGCTGCGGCAGGCCGGCGTCGCCGTGGCGGGCCCCGAACAGGCCGGGCAGGCGCCGGTCATCCTGCTGCCGATGGGGGCAGCCGGCGCCCGGGCGGAGGTCTGCCGGGCGGCGGTGCAGGCGGCCGCCCCCGGGGCGCTGGTGCTGGCCGGCCGGCCCGACGCCGCGCTGCGCCGGCTGGCGGAGCAGCGGGGGCTGGAACTGATCGATTACTATGCCCGCCCGGAGCTCGTCCGCCTCAACGCGGTGCCCACGGCCGAAGGCTGTCTGGCGCTGCTGCTGCAGATGCGGGACAGCACGATCTGGCAAAGCCGGTTCCTGGTGCTGGGGTACGGCCGGGTGGGGCAGGCGGTGGCCGAGCGGCTGCGGGCGCTGGGCGGGCTGGTGACGGTGGCGGCCCGCAGCGCCGAACAGCGGGCCGCCGCCCGCTGCGCCAACTGCCGGGCCGCGCCGCTCACCGCCCTGCCGCGGCTGCTGCCCCGGGCGGACGCCGTGGTCAACACGATCCCTGCGCCGGTGCTGCCGGCCGGGCAGCTGGCCCGGCTGCGGCCGGGCACGGCGGTGGTGGACCTGGCCAGCGCCCCCGGCGGCACCGACTTTGCCGCCGCCGAACGGCTGGGGGTGCGGGCCTGCCTGGCGCCCGGGCTGCCGGGGCGGTGCGCCCCGGTCACAGCCGGCCGGCTGATCGCCCTGACCGTGCTCAACCTTTTGAACGAACGGCGCACCGCGCCGGACACAGAGGAGTGAGGAAGATGGAACGTTGGACGCCGACGCCCCGGACCGTTGTGTTTGCCCTGTGCGGCAGTTTCTGCAGCTTCGGGGCGGTGCTGCCCCAGGTGGAACAGCTGCAGCAGCGCGGCTGGAACGTGCTGCCCCTGCTCAGCGCCAGCGCCGCCGCGCTGGACACCCGTTTCGGTACCGCGGCCGACCTGAAGGCCACGCTGCGGGCCATGACCGGGCACGAGCCGCTGACCACCCTGCAGCAAGCCGAACCCCTCGGCCCCCAAAAACTGGCCGAAGCCCTGGTCATCGCCCCCTGCACCGGCACCACCCTGTCGCTGCTGGCCCAGGGCGTCAGCAGCACCGCCGTCACCCTGGCGGCCAAAAGCCTGCTGCGGGGCGGCCGGCCGGTGGTCGTCGCCCCCTCCACCAACGACGGGCTGTCGGGCAGCGCCCCGAGCCTGGCGGCGCTGCTGCAGCGCAAACATTTCTATTTTGTCCCCTTCGGGCAGGACGACAGCTTCAAAAAGCCCAACAGCCTGAAAAGCGACTTCACCCTGCTGCCGGATACGCTGGAAAGCGCGCTGCGGGGCGTGCAGCTGCAGCCGCTGCTGTTGTAACTTTTTGGGGCGGGCGCATATACTGGTTTGGTGGTATCGAGTTGGGAAAGGCGGTGTACAGATGGAACGGATCGAGATAACGGGCGGGCGGACGCTGGCGGGGCGGGTCCGGCCGGCCTGCGCCAAAAACAGCGTGCTGCCGCTGCTGGCAGCCACACTGCTCTGCCGGGAACCCTGTACCCTGTGCGGCGTGCCCGACCTGGCGGATGTGCAGACCAGCCTGCAGCTGCTGGCGGCGGTGGGCGCGGCGGTGGAGCGCCGGGGCCCGGACCTTTGCACGGCGCCCCGGCCGGTCCGGGGCCTTGTGCCCGACCCGCTGGCCGCGGCCATGCGGGCGTCGGTGTTTTACCTGGCGCCGCTGCTGCTGCGGGCCGGCCGGGTGGAACTGCCGCTGCCCGGCGGCTGCCGGCTGGGGCCCCGGCCCATCGACATCCATCTGGACGGCCTGGCCGCCATGGGCGCCACCGTCCAGACGCTGCCGGACCGGGTGGTGGTGCAGCGGCGGGGGGCGCTCCATGCGGTGGACTACACCCTGCGGCTGCCCAGCGTGGGGGCCACGCTGACCCTGCTCATGGCCGCGGCCTGCGCCCGGGGGTTCACGACGCTGCGGGGTGCGGCCTGTGAACCGGAGATCGCCGATGTGGCCGCCTTCCTCAATGCCGCCGGCGCCCGGATCGCCGGCGCGGGCACCCCGGTGCTCACGATCCGGGGCGTCGGCGGCCTTCTGCCCGGCGGGGCCCGGCACACCCCGCTGCCCGACCGCATCGCGGCGGCCACCTATGCGGCGGCGGTGGCGGCGGCCGGGGGGCAGGTCACGGTGGAGGGCTGCCGCCCCGCCTACCTGGGGGCTTTCCTGCAGTTCCTGCGCCGGGCCGGCTGCCGGGTCGAGGCCGGGCCGGACGGTTTCACCGTTGCCCGGGACCCGGACCGGCCGCTGCAGGGCGGGGTGGATCTGTGCACCGGCGCCTGGCCCGGCTTTGCCACCGACACGGCCCCGCTGGCCGCGGCGGTACTGCTGGGGGCCGAGGGCGCCAGCCGCATCCATGACGCGCTGTTCCAGAACCGGTTCGCCTGCGCCGCGGGGTTTGCGGCCATGGGCGCCCGGGTGCGGGCCAGGGGGCGGGACCTCTGGCTGGCCGGGTCCGACCGGCTGCAGGGCACCCTGGTCACGGCGCCGGATCTGCGGGGCGGGGCGGCGCTGGTGATAGCGGGCCTTTTTGCCGAAGGCTCTTCCACCGTGCTGGACCCCGGGCATATCCGCCGCGGCTATGCCGATCTGCCCGGCGAGCTGCGGCAGCTGGGCGCCGCCTGCAGGCCGGCCCCGGCGCGGGCGCCGCAGGCTGTGCAATACGGATAAAAAGAAGCCGGAAAACCCACGCGGATTAGACAAAAACGCAGACCTCGGGGTGATTTTTTTTCTTTTTGCGGCCCAGCTATTGAAATTGGTCGGAAGATTTGGTATTCTAATAATCAGTTATATGTAAAAAACACGGGATCGGTGTGTCCTGCGCGGGGGTCTCTGCCATCCAGGGGCCGCCCGCAGCCGCCGACCTACCGAAACAGAAACGTTTAGGGGGATACACTCATGGCCTTCGTTCTCGATGAAGAGATGCAGAATGTAACGAACATCAAGGTGATCGGTGTCGGCGGCGGCGGCGGCAACGCTGTCAACCGCATGGTGGAAGCCGGTCTCGGCGGGGTCGAGTTCGTGGCAATGAACACCGACCAGCAGGCGCTGATCAATTCGAAGGCGACCCAGAAAGTCCAGCTGGGCGCCAAACTGACCAAGGGCCGCGGCGCCGGCGCTGACCCGGAGGTCGGCCAGCGTGCCGCCGAGGAGAGCAAGGACGAGATCGCCAACGCCCTCAAGGGCGCCCAGATGGTCTTCATCACCGCCGGCATGGGCGGCGGCACCGGCACCGGCGCGGCCCCCGTGGTGGCCGAAACCGCCCATGACCTGGGCATCCTGACCGTCGGCATCGTCACCAAGCCCTTCAGCTTTGAGGGCAAGCGCAAGATGAGCCTGGCCGAGCAGGGCATCGCCAACCTGATGATGCATGTGGACAGCCTGATCGTGATTCCGAACGAGCGCCTCAAGCTCATCAGCCAGGAAAAGATCACCCTGATGAACGCCTTCGAGGCCGCCGACAACGTGCTGCGCCAGGGTGTGGAGAGCATCTCCAGCCTCATCAACATCCCTGCCTTCATCAACCTGGACTTCGCCGACGTGCGCTCCATCATGAAGGACGCCGGCTTCGCCCACATGGGTGTCGGCGTCGCCAAGGGCGCCGGCAAGGCCGAGAACGCCGCCAAGGCCGCCATCTCCAGCCCGCTGCTGGAGACCAGCATCGCCGGCGCCCGCGGCGTCATCATCAACATCACCTCCAGCCCGGACATCGGCCTGGACGATGTGGAGACCGCCGCTTCCATGATCACCCAGAGCGCCCACCCCGACGCCAACATCATCTGGGGTACCGCCTTCGACGATCACCTGGCGGACGAAATGAACATCACCGTCGTGGCCACCGGATTTGAAAACACCCCGGGTGTGGATGAGCCCATCCAGGCCGCCATGAACGCCCAGGCGGCGGCCCGCCCCGCGGCCCCCGCCAAGGAGCCTGCCCCGGCCCCCGCGCCGGAACCGGCCGCGCCCAGCGTGGACCCGGTGATCCCCAGCCCGGTGTTTAGCCAGGTCTTCAACACCGACATCGGCTCGGCCCCGTCCACCGACTCCAAGGCCAACGACCAGGAGGAAGAGGATGACGGCGACTACTTCAACGATCTGCTCAGCATCCTGAACAAGCGTTCCTGACCTGCGGGCCGCGCCCGGCGCTGTGGACGTTGTACCATGCCGCTCCGCGGCCGGAAGTGTTTACTGAATGAGGAGGAACGCCATGCCGTCACAGGAACCATCCATTCAGGATAAGGGGTTCCGCACCAGTATGTTCGGCGGTTTTGACAAAAACGACGTGCTGGCTTACATGAACGCGCTGGCCAACGAGACCCAGCAGCGGGAATTGGAACTGCAGCAGACCATTGACGAGCTCAATGAACGGCTGGATACATGTAAAAAAGATCAGACCAGCGCCCGGATCTATACCGAGCAGCTGCAAAAGGAGCTGAACCAGGCCAACCAGCGGGCCGAGAAGGCCGAGAAGGCCAGCGCCGAGGCCAAGGCCAAGCTGGAGGACGCCCAGGACCAGCTCAAGACCCTGCAGGGCAAGTTCAAGGAATGCCAGCAGGCGGGCCGCGCCTGGCAGTTCCGCTGCCATGACCTGGAAAAGCAGGTCAAGGAGATGGAGGACATGATCCCCAAAGGCGGGATGCCCGCCCCCAGGCAGCCGGAACCGGAAACCCCGCCCAAGCCCCGGGAACAGCCTGCGCCTGAACCGCCGGCCCCTGTGGCGCCGCCCCCTGTGGCGCCGGCGTCCGTGCCGCCGGCCCCCGCCGGTTCGGTCACCGAGCAGGCCCGGGTGGAAGCCAGGAAGATCCTGGCGGATGCCCGCCTGACCGCCGAAAGCGCCGAGCGCCGCCTGCGGGAGCAGGAGGAGGCCCAGAAAGCCCGGATGGCCGAACATGCCACCGCGCTGGAGGCCGGGGTCCTGCTGCTGCGGGATCGGCTGGCCCGGGTGGATGAGCGGCTCAACTCCGCCAGCATGGACCTGGAAAACGCCACCGGCGCCATCTATCAGGCGCTGGACGACACCAAGCAGGACCTGGATTCGCTGGGGGCGGATCTGCGCAGCTTCGGGCAGGGGAGTCTGCCGGACTCAGCGGCCGCCGACCCGGCCGCCCCGCGGGCCAAGGTGGCGCCGCGGCGGGTGCGCCCGGTGCGTCAGCCGGCCTCGCCCGCCCCGGTCAAACGGCTGCGTCGTGCGGCCCGCGGCCAGCGCCCGGTCTCCCAGGAACTGGGGGAAGCCCTCGACCGTCTGGACAAGTGACCCGGCCCAAGGGGCAAGGCCCCGCCCGCCGCTTTTCCACGGCGCCACGGGCTTGCTGTTCTTTCGGATAAGATCCCTCCGCTGCCGCCGGCATTTCCCCGGCGCCCTGGCGGAACAGACAAACTTTTATGGTTCGTCCGGAGCAGGCCGCGCAGCGGCCTGC
>NHCFR01400__coassemble_765_pt1 | contig 21342 bp, 12 predicted proteins | sample NHCFR01400__metabat2_low_PE_021 | metagenome-assembled genome bin NHCFR01400
AAATCAGACGGTACGGCTGGCCAAACTCAGTACGGGCGGACTTGCTGGCGTTGGCATTGGCCTTTACTACCCAATTCAAAAGGCTCATCCGGATTTCCGGCGTGACCACTTCCTCCAGCGCTGAAAAATCCAGCCGCCCTTTCCGGATCAGCCTTTCCAGCCGGGCTTGCAGGGCCGCCTTTTGTTGCAGGTAAGCCTGTTTCTGGGCAGCTTTTTCCAGGCTTTTGTCCTCAAAAAAGCTTTTCTCTCTCGGGGGGCGTCCTGGTCTCCGACGGTTCCGCAGCTGGTAGAGAAAGGGTTGTCCGTCATAGCAGCTGCCTGTCTCGTAGAGATCTTCCGCCTCGATACCGGTGAGATGTACCGCCCGCTGGGCGCCGAACACCATGCCGGACAACCGTTGGGCATCGGCCAGAGTGGGACAGGCGGCAAACAATTCCAGAAACTTTTTGTATTCCACCTTCCGGTTGGCACCGCCGCTGTGCGCCTGTAGGATCAGTTCGACATTCATCAGAATTCGTTGGATGATGTCGTTGGCCAAGTCCAGCACGTGCTGGCTGTCGCTCTGCCCGTCCTCACCGGGAACAAACCAGTGATAAAACGTCTGCCAAAAGCCGTAGATCTCTGCCCGCAACTGTTCGGGATAGCCCTCGGTCCGCTGGATCAAACGCCCTTCACCTTCCTGCAACTGGGTCTTGTACACCTGTTGCAGCATCCCCTCTATCTGTTGCGGCGGCAGGGTCAACAGCATCCTGTGTATTTTTTCAGCATAACGCTGCAGTTCCAGCACAAATTCCTGCAGATACCGCACCACCTTGTCCTTGTAGGGCAAAAACTCGGTGGTCTGCAAAATATGCCTGGCATGGGAGGAATAGAAATCCCGCAGATAGTCCTGATATCGGTTGGTCAGCTGACGGAAATCCTGTTGTAGCTGATCCCACAGCTGGTTCAACGTATGGGAATCTGACCTTGTCTGGTTTGCCATCCGTTCCAGCGTGTCCAGAATACGTTCGAACAGCTGGGAGGAAAGAATTGCCGTGCGCAGATTGAGGCTTTCCAGCGAAAGGGTCATCCGTTCGACCTCGGTGGCGGTCTGGGACATGGAATAGCTGAACTGCTTGTTCTTGTATTCGGCGATACTGGCGGGGCGGTGCGGGTCCTGGATCGGTACCAGATTCCGCCAACTGCACAGCGCATTCAGATCCTGCTCCAGCTGTTCCGCCGTATAATCCGAAAAATGAGAATCCGCCCGAAGCAGTGCCAGCAGTTCCGTCTTGTTCAACCGAATGTGAGCCTTTTGGGATTCCAGATAGAAGGTGCGCATGATGGCCCGGTAGCGCCAGGCGTTCTCCGCCGTGAGATAGCTGGCTTCGGGTACACTGTTCAGCGTAATGGCGTGAAATTGCATCGGTTCACTCCCCCTTCGATGGCAACAAGGACGGCTTTTTAGCAATTATAACCAGTGTACCAGATTCCCCATCCAATAAAAAGGATTGCTATGAAAGGATACGTGAATTTTGGCGGTATATCTAAAACACCCCCGGGCGATTTGTGCAACATGGGAGGCCGCTCCCTTCATCAGGGGAAGGAAAGCATCGACATCCTTCTCCATAGAATTATCCTGTTTCAGTAACGAATACTTTAAAGGCTCCTGTGTCCTATATTCATATTGGTAATCGTCCATTTCGTCCCATATACTTCTTTACACTTTGTGGAATCTGAAGCTTTCCGTTTTCACGTCACAAAACTCCGCAAAAGAACTAGAAAGCACAAAAGCCTCTTATCGAAAAGATTGTATAAGCATTCGCAATTGTTGCAAAAAGCTACGTTTGAACGTTTCATTTTGATCCTGGCAGAGCTTGGCCATCTTAGAATCAGCTGTCAATAGTTCAGTTGGTCGTAGTAGTCTGGTCGGAGAACTGTGGCATCCGGGAAAATATAATGAACCATCGCGAGAATTTGTGTAGCATGTACAAATTCCCGCGATGATGGTCGCGCAAAGAAAAGAAAGATGGAACGTGAAAAGCGCTTTGGGGAACCATGATCTGTCCGCTGAACAAGCAAAGTGGTCAAATAGTGGTCAGCAATGACCGGATGGCACTCACCCCTCCCGCAGCCACTGGGGTAAATCCCAAATGGCGATCCCCTCGTAGTCGTATTTCGGGTGGCGGGTGCGGGCCAGGATCATTTTGGGGTAGGCGTCCTTGATGGCCAGCAGCGGCGCGACCTCGCGCTCGAATGTCGTGCCGCGGGAAATATCATCACTGACCTGAAAGTACACCTTCTCGCTGCCTCGAAGCGCGACAAAGTCCACTTCCTTCTGGTACAGCTTGCCCACATACACGTCGTAGCCGCGGCGGCGCAGTTCGATGTTGATAATGTTCTCATACAGGCGGCCGTAATCCAGATTTCGATGCCCCAGCACCGCATAGCGGATGCCGGTGTCACACAGGTAGTACTTGTCAGCGGTCTCCAGATAGCGGCGGCCCTTGATGTCGTACCGCTTGGTGTCGTAAAACACGAAGGCGTTGCACAGATACTTGATGTATCGTCCCACCGTAACATGGTTGGTGGTGATCTTGTTAGCAGTCAGCGTATCGCTGACCCGGTTGGGAGAGGTCAAGTTGCTGATGTTGTCCATCAGGTATTCGCTCAGGTGTTCCAGCACGGCCGTGTCCGGCAGACGGTATTTCTGCACGAGGTCCCGCGTGACGATGGTGTGGTACACTTCCTGAATATAAGCCACCCGGTCCTGCTCGCTGCGGTAGGCGTAAGAACCGGCCAGACCACCTTGCAGGGCATAGTCATCAAAGGCGGCCTGCATATCGGTCTTTTCCTCAAAATAGCGGCAATACTCGGCGAAGCTGAAGGGAAAGACCGGGATCTCTATATAGCGCCCGGTGAACAGCGTTGCCAGGTCGCCGCTGAGCAGAAAGGCGTTGGAGCCGGTCAGGTAAATATCAAACTGCCCGGCGGCGTGCAGGCTGTTGATGGCCAGCTCAAAGTGCGGGCAGAGCTGGACTTCGTCGATCAGCAGATAGTTGGCGGCGCCTTCTTTGACGTGTTCTTTCGCGTACCGGTGCAGCGCGCGGTAATCTTTGAGCTCTTCCCAATCCAAATCGGTGAAATCGAGGGAGAGAATATTGGCATTTGGGTCCTGTTGCTGGATCTGCTGCCGGAAGGCGCGCAGCAGGCAGGACTTGCCGCAGCGGCGGATACCGGTGATGATCTTGATGTCCGGGGTGTTTTGCAACCCCAGCAGACGCTGGAGATACTGCGGGCGGTCAATCCATTTCATAGCGCAAGCCTCCGGTTTCAAAAATAAGGAAAATTGGAAGTTTTGAAACTGAAATCAGTATGGCATAATGCGAAAGGAAAAGCAAGCGAAATTTCGGCTGCCTTGGAAGCGTAAAAGAGGACAGGCAACCATGATACTGGGAAAAATATCCATTTGGCTTTATGCAACGTAAAATTTTCGCCCACTCTGTCACTCCGCTGCAGCTCCCGGGGTAGGCAAACACTATCCACCGTACCGGCCCACGACCTGTCTTGGTGGGCACACGATCCGGGGAACAGTCCTCGCTCACGGCCTCTTACGATCTCTATCTCTTCGGCAGCGGACGGCAGCGAAAATTCACGCCTGACGGCCCTCGGACGGTTGCCTGCCGGGTGGAAAAAGGGTATACTTTGATATAGAAGAAAATCAAACCTTGCCTTGCACGGTGGCGCAGGGGCTTTTCGGCGTTATCCCGCAGGCGCGCTTTTTCCCTCTCGAAGAAGCCCTTCGCCCGCACCCACCGCCCCGAACGGCGCCGCCCGGACGCGGGCGGTGGGCCGCGCGATGCATACCAGGAGAAAACTATGCTGAAAGTGAAAGATTACAATATTGGCGATACCGAGGCGCTCTATAACCTGGGGAAGGCGCTTTCCTCCCCGGTGCGGATCGAGATGCTGCGGCATTTATACGGCAAAAGCCTGATCATCGGGGAGATTGCCAAGGAGATGGACCTGCCGGCTTCCAGCGCCGCGTTCCACCTGAAGATCCTTGAGAAGGCCGGCCTGATCCGCATGGAGGAGCAGCCGGGGACCCGCGGCACCACCAAGATGTGCAACCGCAAGATCGACCTGCTGACCATCGACCTGATCAAGGGAAACAACGACCCGGACATCCACAACGTCGCCAATATGGAGATGCCGGTAGGGGCTTATACCGACTGCCAGGTGACCCCGACCTGCGGGCTGTGGTGTGAGGACGGCGCCATTGGCCAGGAAGAAGATATGGCGCTCCGCTTCTATTACCCGGAGCGCGTCCGCGCGGGGATCCTCTGGACATCTTCGGGCTATGTGGAGTACAAGTTCCCCAACGAGGTCCCCCAGCAGGCTTGCCCCAAACGCCTGACCTTCGCCGGGGAGATCTGCTCGGAAGCGCCCGGCTACCGGGAAGAGTGGATGTCGGACATCACCGTCTGGATCAACGGCGTGGACTGCGGCACCTGGACCAGCCCGGGGGACCTGGGCGCCCGGCGCGGCCGGTTGAACCCGCCCTCGGTCCAAAACGGCAGCACACAATACGGGATCTGGGTCACCTGGGCCGTTGACGGCGAGGGCTGCCGGGTCAACGGGGAGCTGGTCGGCGACACCAAAATCGAGGACCTGCATTTGATGGAGGAATCCTTTGTCCGGGTGCGGCTGGGCAACCGGCCGGACGCCCGGTACGTCGGCGGGTTCAATCTGTTCGGGCGGCACTTTGGCGATTACGACCAGGATCTGGTTTTGACCGTTGAGTACTGAGCACCATCCGCCGCGCTTTGTCGCTGCGGACTTATGAAACACAATGAGAGAAACGAGCGGGCTCTGCGCTTTTTGCGCGCGGGGCTCGCTTTCTCTCTGACCAAAAATAGTGCACAAAAAAGCGCAGCGGGGTTTATGGAATATCACAATTACCCACAGAACGATTTGCCAAGCACAGAAGAAAGGTATTAAAAGCAACAGTATTACTGCTGCTAATAAAACATTTGTTCCAAAATAATTGTGAAAATGGCAAAACAACTATTGACAAACGCCGAATTTATCCTATAATTAAGGCGTAAGAAACAGCAATACTGTTTTATATACATTCATTTCTTTTTGTCAGAATGAAAATAAACAGTATCTCTGCTGCAATCGTTGGCTGAACGGCCACAAACCAACACAAGCAAGGAGGAAAACAATGAAACGCAAAGTAGTGGCGACCCTATTGTCCGCCTGCATGGCGGCCAGCCTGATGGCAGGCTGCGGGCAAAGTTCCGGCAGCACCGCCGCGTCGGATGGCGCTTCGGCGCAGACCAGCACGGCGGGGACCAGTGAAAGCGCATCGGGCGACCCGCTGGACGCGGACGGCGATGGCGCCGTGGACAACCCCGAGGACGTCGTGGTGGACGAGAACAAACTCGTGCTCTGGTCGCTGTTCGCCGGCGGCGACGGCGAATATTTCGACAGCCTGATCGAGGATTACAACTCGAAAAACCCGCCCAAGCAGGTGCAGTCCATCCTGGCCGCCACAATGGCCGACGATTACTACACCAAGCTGCAGACCGCGGTGGTGGCCAAATCCGGGCCGGACATCGGCATCTCCCACGCGTCCAAGCTGCCGGAGTTCGTGGACCAGGGCGTGGTGGAGCCGCTGAACGACTACCTGGATGAGCTGGGCGTCGATATCACGACGATGTATCCCCAGGCAAACCTGGATGCCGTCACCTTCGACGGCCAGATCTACGCGATCCCGCTGGATACCCACGCCGAGATCCTGTGGTACAACACCGACATCCTGGAAAAGGCCGGCGTGCCCATCAACGAGGACGGCACGCTGAACATCAGCAGCTGGGACGACTTCAAGGCAATCCTGGACCAGTGCAAAGCGGTCATGGGCGAAGGCCAGTCGGTGATCTCGCTGCCCAGCGCCAGCGACGACCCCTACCGCGTCTGGTGGGCGACCTACTTCCAGATGGGCGGTACCCCGCTGGTCAGTGACGACGGCACCCAGGTCACGATGGATAAGGACATCGCCGTACAGGCTGCCGACTTTGTCCGCTCCCTCTATGAGGACGGCTATGCGGCCGAAGGCATCACCGACCACCAGAAGTTCTTCCAGGGCGGCAACGCGGCGTTCATGTTCGGCGGCACCTGGTGCGTCGGCGCCTTTACCTCCACCGAAGGGCTGAACGTCGGCTGTATGTCGTGGCCGCAGCTGTTCGGGCAGCCGGCCAGCTGGGCGGATTCCCACACGCTGATCCTGCCGGTCAGCGCCGACCGCACCGAGGAGGAAACGCTGGCCGCGGTCCAGTTCATGGTCGGCGCCTCCACCGATGAGGGCCTGATCTGGGCGCAGTCCGGCCAGATCCCGGCGGCCAAGTCTGTGAACGAGAGCGAGGGGTTCCTCTCGATGCCGCTGCGCCAGAATTACGTCTCCACGCTGGAGGACGCCGTCATGCCCACCAAGAACCCGCACTTCTTTGCGATGAAGGCCGGCATGATCGAAAGCCTGGACGCGCTGTGGGCCGGCACGACGGATGCAGCCGGCGCCATCGACTCCTTGTATGCGGTGCTTGAATCCAACCTCAGCTGATCGCATTCCCAAACGGCGGGGAGAGAGCGCGGACGCTCCCTCCCCGCTTTACAGGTATCCGGCATGATGCCAAGGAGGCAGAGCATGAACCACACAAAGGGCAAAATGAGAAGGCGGACCGCCCTGATCGCATTGGCGTTCCTTCTTCCCTTCCTCATCCTGTATACGATCTTTACGATATGGCCGGTGATCCAGGGCTTTTATGTCAGCCTGCACAAATGGGGCCTGATGGGCAAGCAGGATTTCCTCGGCTTCGCAAACTACGCAAAACTGCTGACGGACAATAACTTCTGGGGCGCTTTGCGCAACACGCTGGTCTTTACCGTCATCACGACCCCGCTGCTGGTCGTCACGGCGCTGGTGCTGGCCCTGTTTGCCAACCGGCCCAACCGCATCAAACGCGGTCTGCGCATCCTCTACTATCTTCCCAGCGTCCTCTCGGTCTCGGTGGCGTCCTTCATCGCCAAGTTCGTCTTTTCGCCGTACACCGGCCTGCTCAACGGCATCCTGCACGCTATCGGCGTGCTACCGGCCGGCCAGGAGATCCAGTGGCTGAACGACCCGGTCCTGGCGATGATCACCGTGTCGGTCATGACGGTCTGGTGGACGGTGGGCTTCAGTATGCTGCTGTATCTGTCCGGCTTGCAGGACATCTCGCCGGACCTGTATGAGGCGGCGGCCATCGACGGCGCGTCCAAGCGCCAACAGCTGTTTTCCATCACGCTGCCGCTGCTCAAGCCCACGACTTGGCTGGTCATCCTGCTGCAGATGATCGCCTGCATCAAGGTGTATGGCCAGATCAGCCTGATCACCGGCGGCGGTCCTGCCTCCAGCACCCGGCCTCTGGTGCAGTACGTATACGAAACCGCGTTCAAGAGAAGCGATATGGGCTATGCGGCCGCCATCTCCTATGTGCTGTTCGCCATCCTGCTGGTCCTGTCGCTGGTCCAGCAGGCGCTGCAGAGAAGGGGGAACCAGCAATGAAAAAGAAAACCGCCGGCTATTGGGTGCTGAACGCCGTCTCCATCCTGAGCGCGTTTATCTTTATCGCCCCGATCCTGTGGGTATTGGCCGTGTCCTTCCAGCATCAGGGCAAACAGATCTCCTCGGTCATTGACTGGTTCACGCCGCCCTACACGCTGGAAAACTACCCGAACATCATCCTCAACTCCGGCGTGCCCACCTGGGTGTTCAACAGCATCCTCGTCGCCGTGATCGTCACGGTGCTAACGGTGATCGTCTCCTCGATGGCCGCCTATGCGATGGCAAAGCTGAAATTCAAGGGCCGCAACGCCCTGTATCTCTATTTCCTGATCGGCATCCTGGTGCCCGGTGAGGCGACCATCGTTCCGCTGTTCATCACGGCGAACGGGCTGAACCTGATCGACACCTACGCGGGCCTGATCCTGCCCACCGTGGCGGGGTCGATGAACCTGATCATCATGATCACCTTCTTCCAGAGCCTGCCGAACGAACTGCTGGAAGCGGCCAAGATTGACGGCGCGGGCGAAGTTCGGATCTTCTTCCAGATCGCACTGCCCCTCGCCAAGACGATCCTGGCCACCGTCAGCATTTTTGCCTTCGTGGGCAGCTGGAACAACTATCTGTGGCCGCTGCTCTGCACGATGAGCGAGGAGCTGTACACGCTGCCCATCGGCATCCCGACCTTTGCGGGCACCTACACGGTGGACTATGTACAGCCGCTGACCGCCTGCCTGGTGGCGGCGCTGCCGATGATATTTATCTACATTCTGTTTGAGCGGCAGATCGTAGCCGGCATCACATCCGGCGCGATCAAGGGATGACCGCAGCAGACAACAGACAGGGAGAATCCGTATGGTCAAATGCTATGTAAAAGACTACCCCCGCCCGCAGTTCGTGCGTGATAACTGGCAAGATCTGAATGGGACATGGGATTTCCGCTTCGATGATGCGCACCGCGGCGAAAGCGAGCGTTGGTATCGCGCCTTCGAGGGCGAGACCACGATCCAGGTCCCCTTCACCTATGAGACGGAGCGCAGCGGCATCCACGACGAGGCCCCGCACGATACGGTTTGGTATCATCGCGTCATCCAGGTGGACGGCGCGCGGCTGGAACGGGATACGCTGATCCTGCATTTTGAGGGCAGCGATTTCCTGACCAAAGTCTGGGTCAACGGCCAGTACGCCGGAAGCCACCGCGGCGGCTACGCCCGCTTCAGCTTTGACATCACCGGCCTTGTGCAGGACGGTGCGAACGACCTGGTCGTAAAGGTCGAGGACCTGTGCGATATGCAGCAGCCCCGCGGCAAGCAGCGCTGGATCGGCAAAAACTTCGGGTGCTGGTATATCCAGACCACCGGCATCTGGAAGACGGTCTGGACCGAATATGTGCCGAAAATCAGCCTGGCCGCCGTCAAGATGACCTCCGACCTGGAAGCATCCCGCCTCGACCTCGTGTACGAGGCCAATGTCCCGCCCTGCAGGCTGGACGGCAGCCTTTCTGTGGAAGCCACCGTCACCTTCGGCGGCCAGCTTATCAACCGCACCCGCACGGCGCTCTTGTCAACTCATGTTGAGACGGGCATCGACCTGGCCGTCAAAAAGCCCGATTGCCTCGAGTGGATGGTGCAGCCCTGGAGCCCGGAGGAACCGAACCTCTACGATGTGGAGTTCCGGTTGTTCGACGGGCAGACGCCGGTGGACACGGTTGGCTCCTACTTTGCGATGCGGGAGATCCGCATCGATGGGCCCAACATCCTGCTGAACGGACGGCCGCTGTACCAGCGCCTGATTCTGGACCAGGGGTACTGGAAGGACACGCATCTGACGCTGCCCAGCGAGGAGGCGCTGATCGAGGACATTGACAAGATCCACGCCCTCGGCTATAACGGCCTGCGCAAGCACCAGAAGATCGAGGACGAGCGCTTCCTGCTCTGGTGCGACGTCAAGGGGATGCTGGTCTGGAGCGAGGCGCCGGCCGCCTACCAGTTCACCGATTATGCCGTCGAGGAGTTCACCCGCGAGTGGATGGAGATCGTCCGGCAAAACTACAATCACCCCTGCATCATCACCTGGACCCCCCTCAACGAGTCCTGGGGCATTAGCAAGGTGGAGACCGACCGCGCGGAGCAGCATTTCACCGAGGCGATCTATCACCTGACCAAGAGCTTTGACAAAAACCGCCCGGTCATCGTCAACGACGGATGGGAGCATACGGTCTCGGACATCATCACGCTGCACGATTACGAGGAAGCGGGCGAGATCCTCAAGCAGCGCTATCTCAACTGCAAGGACCAGATCCTGACCACCGAAGTCTACCACAGCAACGTCAAATCGGCGTTTGCCAACGGGTATGGTTACAGGGGCCAGCCGGTCATCCTCAGCGAGTATGGCGGCATTGCGTTCAACAACGACGATGCCGGCTGGGGATACGGCAACAAGGTCAACAGCCCGGAAGAGTTCCTCCGGCGCTTTGACGAGATCACCACGGCCGTCAAAGAGTTGCCCTATGTGTGCGGCTTTTGCTACACCCAGGTCACGGATGTCCAGCAGGAGATCAACGGATTGATGGATATCGACCGAAATTTCAAGGTGGACCCCGAAAAGATTAAGGAGATCAACGAGAGAAGGGTTGGGTATTGGCGGTCTTATCTGTGATGGGATGAGAACGGCATTCCTGGACACCTGGACAACTGTATAAAGGGGAGGCCGGCGGCGGATGCGTTGGTCTGACCGGGCAGGTCCGGGCACAAAACACAAAACGAGCCGCATGAGGCAACTGGCCGAGAAAAACGGCGTATGCCTCATGCGGCTCTTGCTTATGGCAAAGGGCGTCGAAAAAATTTACTGCCTGGGCGATTTGCAGGAAACGGCGATTGCCGGGATTCCCGACCTTCGACCGACACGTTTTATGGCGGTGCTTTCCGCTCATTGGCTTTGCGGGATACATCCCGAATAAGTGGTTCCTCCGGCCCAGTACAGGAAACGATGGCAGAAAGTTTATTCGTCGTGCAAAAGAAGGGAAATTGCCCTGCCGGATGGAGCCAGCGCGTCCGGCACAAAGCCCTGATCCAGCCAGTAGGCCAGGCGGTGCTTGCTGAGTGGGTCATCCAGCGGGACCTCGATGGCAAGCCGCGGGCAGCAGGCTTTGCAGAAGGCCAGCATGTGCCCGGAGGCGCCTGCAAAACGGGGGCTTGCATAGGGACCCGACATGGTGGCGCGGGGCAGCGGCGTGGTGGCCGCTGCCCTCGCGCCGCCTTTTCGTTTGGTTGCGGCGGGGTAGGCGTCCGGCGCAGGCAGCTGCAAGACGAACCAGGCCACGGGGCGGCCGTTGGATTCCATCAGGAAGCATTGTCCGGCACTGATCCAACCGACAAGGGATTTGGTCAGGGCTTCGAGCTGTGATTCAAAAGTAGGAAGCCAGTTTTTGTCAACACCTGCTCGTGTGGCGTCGAACTGGTAGCGGTCCTTGCAGATTTGCAATAGAACAGGGAAGTCTTGGGGCAGGGCAGGACGGATTGTGATTTGCGGCAGTTCCTGTTCGGTCGATTTGTAATAGTTGCTTGCGGGGGCTACACCTGCTGATTGTGCCATCTTTTCGCAGTAAGCTTCATAGGTGGGGTCGCCTGGCCAGGTGGGGCCGTCCGGGAGCAGTTCTTCATACCGCCGCTTGCTGTTCTCCCAATGGGAGCGAGACAACGGCGGCGCGCTGGCCGTGGTTTCCTCGTTGTGCAACTCATCGGCCTGCATGCCCAAAATGTTGGCTAATGTCTGATAGGTGGAACGCTTTTGCGGGTAGGTCTCGCCTTTCTCATAGGCAATGATCGTCCGCAGCCCCAACCCGGCCTGATTAGCAAGCTCGGCTTGCGTCAGGCCCTTTTCTTTGCGAGCGCGGCGCAGTTTTTCACCGAATGTTATGGGATACCTCTTGGTTACCTGGCTGGGGAAAACATATAGCAAGTAAGACCATACGGCAGAAAGGAAAATGCGATGACGAATGAAACCAAAGAACTGAATACGTACACCATGCAGGAGCTGTACGACCAACCCCTGGAACCGGTGGAATATCTGGTGGATGGGCTGTTGGCACCGGGGCTGTACATACTGGGCGGTTCCCCCAAGGTCGGCAAGAGCTGGATGGCGCTGCAGCTTTGCCTCGCTGTGTGCGGCGGAACGGCCTTTCTGGGACGCGCAACGCGGAAAAGCGAGGTGCTCTACCTGGCGCTGGAGGATGGCCCACAGCGGCTGCACAGCCGGGCTTTGCGGCTGGCGGATACCGCGGCATTCCGCCGCCAAAAACGCCCCGTTCCATGCAACCGCATGGAACGGGGCGATGCATTATGGATCAGGCCAGGCGGTGTTGTTCCAGCCAGACCATCAGGGTAGGCTTTTCCGCCTTGATGCGCCGTGCACGCACCGTGAATACCAGAATGGTCAGCAGCGTGAAGACCACCAGCCATACCGCCAGGTAAGCCAGGCATCCGGTGACGCTCTCACCGCCGCAGATGGCACGGCGGAAGGCGGTGACGGTGTAGGTGAAAGGCACCCAGTCGTGCAGGTACTTCACAAAGGAGCCCGACAGCTCCAGCGGGTAGGTGCCCACCGAGCCGGCCAGCTGGATCACCATGAAGACCAGCATCAAAAAGCTGCCCACCTTGCCCATCAGGTTGGTGAAGAAGTACATCACCGACATGAAGGTCACCGAGGCCACACAGGCCACCAGCAGAGTCTGACCCATCCGGGCCGGGTCGAACCCGTTGATGACGTGCAGCGCCGCCACCATCACCAGCGCCTGTGCCACCGCGATGGCGTACAGCACCGAGGCCTTGCTCAGCCACCAGGCGGCACCGCTCTTCAGCTTGCCTGTATATTCGGTCAAAGGATACATCAGGCTGAAGGCGATGCAGCCCACCCACAGCGCCACCGACATCATGTAGGGGGCCATGCCGTGCCCGTTGTTGGGCACCTGGGTCAGCTGGGTTTCGGTGGCGGTCACCGGAGCAGCGAACATTTCCACCGTTGCATCGCCGGTATTGGTGCTGCGGATCTCCTCCGCGCCATCCGCCAGGCTGCTCTGCAGGGTTCCGGCACCGTCCGTCAGCCGGTCAATGCCGTCCGCCAGTTCGCCGCTGCCGTCTGCCAGCTGCCGGGCACCGTCCTGGATCTGGACCGCGCCGTCGGTCAGCGCCGCGGCCCCCTGATTCAGCGCCGGGCTGTTCTGGGTCAGCGTTCCGGCACCGCTGACCAGCTGCGCCGTGCCGTCCTTCAAATCCTTCGTGCCCTGCTGCAGCCGGCTGATGCCGTCGGTCAGGGCGGGCAGCTTGCCGTTCAGGCTGTTCATACCGCTTTGCAGGCTTCCGCTGCCGGCAGCCAGTGCATCCAGACCGCTGTTCAGCTGGTCGGCGCCCTGGCGCAGCACCGCGGTGCCCTGCTGCTGCAGGGCCGCGCCGCCGCTGGCAGCCCGGGCGATTCCGCCGGTGAGCAGCGGGGCCTGCTGCGCCAGCTGACCGGTACCGCTCTGCAGCTGGGTCAGTCCGGTCACCAGGGAATCCGTCCCCGCCGAAAGCTGCTGCGCTCCCGCCTGCAGGGCCGGCAGACCGCTGGTCTCATCGGCCAGTGCCGCGCTGCCCGCAGCCGCCTGGCCCACGCCGTCGGTGTAGGCGGTCAGTCCGGTCTGCAGCTGGGCCGCGCCCTGCTGCAGCTGGGTGACGGCAGCGCTCAGATCTCCGGTTGCCGCCCCGCCGGAGGCACTGCCCAGGGCTTCCGCCGCGCCGGTCAGCGCATCCGAAGCCTGCTGGCGGGCGGTGTCGGCGGTCAGCGCCGCCTGATAATTCTGCTGCGCTGCCGTCGCCAGCTCGTCGGCTGCCGCGATCAGGGCGTTCAGGGCGTCGGGGTCTCCGCTTTGTGCGGCTGCGGTGTTGTCCGCAATGGTCTGGGCCAGCGCAGCGGGGTCCTGGAGCGTGACTGCCCCGGCCTGAACTGCCTGGGCAGTTTCATTCAGCTGCCCGGCCAGCGCATTCAGGCTGTCGCCTGCTCCGGCGGACCCTGCCACTGCTGCGGCCAGCGAATCCAGCCCGTTTTTCAGCCCTGCTGCCCCCTGATTCAATGCATCCGACTGTCCGCTCAGCGCCTGCAGCCCCTGATTCAGGGCATCCGCCCCCTCCTGGGCCTGCTGGGCACCATCGGCCAGATTGTGAGCCCCCTGCTGGACCTGCTTTGCGCCGTCCAGTGCCTGCGCCGCCCCGTCATCCAGCGCGGATGCCGAATCCGGCAGCGTCTCGGTCTGGCTTTGCAGCTGGGCCAGACCTTCGTTCAGGGTTTTCATCTGGTCATCCACCTGGGCTGCGCCGCCGGCCAGCGTATCGCTGCCGGTCTTGGCCTGGGCCGCCCCCTGGGCCAGTTGGGCCGCGCCGTCGTTCAGGGCACTCACCCCCTGGGTCAGTTCCGGCGCCGATGCTCCCATCTGGTCCACGCCATCCTTCAGTTGTGCCGCCCCGTCATCCAGCTTCTTTGCACCGTCCGACAGCTGCTGCACCCCCTGGGTGTACTGGGCCAGCCCTTCGGTGAGGGTCTCGCTGCCGCTGCGGAAGGTCAGGGTGCTGTCCGCCAGCAGCTCCAGATTTTCCCGGATGGTATTGTTGCCGTCGGCCAGCTGCCGGGTTCCATCCTGGATTTCGCCTGCGCCGTCCGCAGCCTCCTGCATGCCGTCCCCCACCTGGGCGAGCTGATCGAACATGGTTTCGGCGTAGGTTTTGGTCACCTCTTCCCGAACCCCCGCCTGGATCTCTTTCATGGCGGTTTCGCTCAGTTTGGAGGCGATGTAGTTGGTACCCGGGTTGGTTTCGTATTCCAGTTCCATCTCCCGGGGCTGCTCATCGGTCAGCGTCGCCGCGTTGGATGAAAAATCCTGCGGAATGGTGATCACCATGTAATAGGTTCCATCCGCAAGGCCCTGGGCCGCATCGTCCGCATCCGTCAGCCGGAAGTCAAGCGAGGCATCCTCCTGCAAATTTTCCACCAGTTGGCCGCCCACATTCAGTGTTTTTCCCTCATATTCCACCGGCTGATCCTGATTGACCAGCGCCACCGGCAGATTTTCCACGCTGCCATAGGGGTCCCACATGGAACCGAGAAACAGGGTGGTGTAGATCGTGGGGATGGCGATGACGGCCAGCACCACCACAAGCATCAGCCTGTTGCTCAGCAGCTTTTTCCATTCACCTTTCAGCATAGAACGAACAAATCGCTTCCTTTCCTCTGTCTGCGCAAGAAGCAAGACATTATGTTGTTTATTCGTCGCTGTATTGCTTTTTGCTGCATCGAGCATTATACTAAACAGGAGGAAGGGACTCAACCGACAATTTCGCATCGCCGTGAACAGTAATCGACATTATGTTGTATGATGTTGAACAGTCACAAATAATTTACAAACGGGAGGAAGGGCTTCCATGGAAAAGAAGTCGGACCGGCGCATCCGCCGCACCAAGGCGCTGCTGCGGCATGGTCTTGCCCAGCTGATGTCCGAGAAAAGTGTCAACGAGGTGACCGTCAAAGAGCTGGTGGACCTGGTGGACATCAACCGTTCCACCTTCTATCTGCACTACACCGACATCTACAATATGCTGGAAAGCGTGGAGGACGAATTGTTCGATGAAATCCTGCACACCATCCGGACCCATCCGGTCAGTCCATTCAACAAAGACAGTTTTCCTTTCATCGAGGATATCTTTGCCATTCTGTTCGACAACCGGGAAATCTGTGCCGCCCTGCTGGGCCCCCACGGGGACATCGGCTTTCTGCACCGCATCGAGGAGATGCTTTCTCAGTACAGCCTGGCTGCCCTGCGCGAAGCTTTTCCCGAGCGGATGGACAATCTGAAATACACCTATGCCTACTGCGTGGCCGGCGGCGTGGGCCTGATCAAAGACTGGCTGTCCCACGGATGTGAGGAAAGTCCCCAGCACATGGCGCAGCTCACCTTCCGCCTGGTGACCAACACCGTGAGCGATTTTTATCCCCATTCCTGACAGGTGCTGCCGGGGCATCCTGTGGTTCAGGCCGTATACAGCCAAACAAGCCATAGAAAAGGAAAAGCCTTACGTTTCCGTAAGGCTTTTTTTGGTGCGCCAGCGGGCGCGTGAAGAAAACGCTCCTGCGGAGCGTATTTAGCGACTTCCCCGCGAGGCGAATGCGAGCGTTCGCGCGATGCATGATCCCGCCCCGAAGGGGATGGCGCACTGCCCCCATTCCTCCATCCGGGCTCCGCAGGGACCCGCGCACTTTCCAACAGTCCGCAGGACTGTTGGAACCGGCCGGGACGCTGACCGGCCGGACGTGCTGTTTTCGTCCCCGATGGCGCACCGGGTGCTGCTTTCTCAAAGGCTGGACATAAGAAAAACGCCCTGCTTTCCAGCAAGGCGTCTGCGTGGTGCGGCTGACAGGATTCGAACCTGCGGCCTTTCGGGTCGGAGAACTGTGACATTCGGGAAAATATAATGAACCAGCGCGGGAATTTGTGCATGCCGCACAAATTCCCGCGCTGGTTGTTGTGCGATATAAAACAATGTTAGAGCGTGGAAATCCTTTCAAAATGCTACGGTCAACCCACCCAACAAGAAAAGTGGTCAAATAGTAGTCAGCACCGTCTCAGGCCTTCAGCCGGTAGCGCCGACCCTTGTTGGCACCCTCGGCTACGACGGCGCCCTCGGCGGCAAGTTCGGCCAGGTACTGCCTGGTGCGCGACGCCTGCAGCCCGATAGCTTGGGCGATCTCGCTGCTGGTGGCCTGGGGCGTGTCGGTCAGGTACTGCAAAATCTCCGCTTTGCGCTGCTCGGCAATACGGCCGGATTTATCGCCGCTTTTTATCGCCACTTTTTTATCGCCGACTTTTATCGCCGCTTTTTCCGAAACCAGCGGCAGCAGCAGCGAGGTGCGGTCGGGGCCAAAACTCTCGGTGATCTCCGGCGTTTTCCAGCGCTGCTTCTGCCAGACGGCGCGGATGCTGGGCAGGCCGCTGCCTGCACGCTCGCCCACATTGATGAGATTGAACATCTTGATCAGCGATTCGTTGCGCGGATCGGATATGCCGCCCACCAGCGCCTCCTGCACATTGATGCGGAATGCGCCCGGGTTGGTGATGCGGATACAGTCGGGCCATTTCTGCACCACCAGGCCCCGGCGGTCGTAGTAGTCGGCATGGATCAGCGCATTGGCCAGCGCTTCCCGCAGGGCTTTGTGCAGCGGCGTGTCGTCAATGCGGTCGGCGCCCTCCAGCTTGAATGGTACCTTGATGTCCTGCGCGATCCGGTTGTAGACGCGGAAGTAAAAGTCGCAGAGATTGCCGCTCCAATCCCCCGAGCTGGAAACGATCCGGTCCGTCCAGCGCTCGTCGGCGGTGGCGGGGCGGTCGTGTTCCTGGTAGTCGAGGAAGTAATGCGGGAACTCCCGCACGATCTCGTACTCGTGGCCGAACATCAGCAGACCGGCGGCCGTGGGGCGCAGGCGGCCCTGGGCATCCCGCGCCATCGCGCCGATGCGGTGCAGGAACTCCTCGGTGGGCAGTTCTGACCAGACGTGTCCGGGACGCAGGTTGTCCATCCGCTGCCGGTAGCGGCGGATGGTGTCCATATCCAGCACCTCCAGCGTCATGGTCTCCATGACCCGGGCGTCTTGGGTGACATCCGCCTGATCTCGCAACATGGCCAGCACTTCCTCCCGCGTACAGCGGTAGTCACCCTCGCCGTTGCGGCGGTAGGTGCCAGCAAACGGGTCGGTCCCGATGTAGACCGGCTTGTCGTGCCGATCGGCCCGCGGCACCTCAATGACCACAATGCGGTTACCCTCGCTCTCCCGAATCTGCACGTTCTGATCCGAGAGGATATTCACATTGGTGACGGCACGATTATTGACGCCGTTCCAAAAGTCCGCCACCAGCCGCTCCGAGTCGGGCAGCGGCACGCTGGAGAAGCTCTTGTCGGCGTTTTCGACCACGCCCAGCAGGATGTAGCCGCCGAAGGTGTTGGCAAAGGCCGAGTAGGTTTCCCAGATGCTGTGAGGCAGCCCGCCCTGGGCGCGCTTGGCTTCCAGGCGGTTGTTCTCCTTATATTGGCGCAGGTTGGCAAGGTCCAGCATGGCGGGCACCCTCTTTCGTTTGTATTACAGGCCCATTATACCGCAGAGAAAAGTGGGATTGCAATATGGTAACGGTGCGGTGTCATTGGCAGCCTTTTTTCTGCCGGGAGGGCTATTCTTCCTCCGTCCCGCTATTGCCCCCGATCCCATAAAACTGCCGGAAAAATCCTTGCAGCTTTTCGATGACGGCCTGCTTCTTTTTGGCGCGGGCGCCGCCGCCAAAGCGGGAGACTGGCGGCATCAGTTTGTCGATGTCGGTGCCGGTGGTTTTGATCTCGCCGTCGCGGAAGGCATTTTCCAGAAACTTGCGGGTCTCGGGTTCGCGCAGGTTCTCTTCCTGAATGATCTGGCGCAGGGCTGCCGCCCGCTCGGCGGCCACAAAGGCGTTCCATTCCAGAAGAATGTCGTCCACGTCGTTGATGCCGGCCAGGAAGGTCTCGATCAGCCGCTTTTTGCTGCGCAGTTCGGGGCTGGCGTCCACGGCGCGGCGGATGCTGATGAGGATTTCTTTGTCATTGCAGTGGCTGTCGTGGTATTTCTTGACCAACATCAGGATATAGTCAATGTTGATCTCCACCTGGCGCACCAGTTCGATCTCGAACACGATGTCGTCCGTAATATCTTCTTTGTCGCCGTGATCGCGCTGCCTCCATTCGTCGTGCAGGTCTTGGTAGCGGCCCAGATAGTTCTGGAAATCCAGGTCGGACAGGATCTCCCGGCCCTTGAACTCATCGAAGGAGGCAAGCAGGTTCCGCATCCGCAGGATCGCGCCAAACAGCGCGATGAAGTCCCGCTGATTCTGCTCTCCGGTAATGCGCGGTTCGCTCAGGGGGAAACGCTCGGTCAGTTCCGCGATCATGCCGGTGTATCCGGTGTGAACTTTGTCGTCTGCATCGGTATAACCATCATAATAATCGCGGAATTTGCGCAGCACCACGATGCCGCCGGCGTCGGGATCGCCAAACAGGCTGATAGCTGCATCCACCCGCTTTTGCAGGTTGCGGAAGCAGACGATGTTGCCGAACCGTTTGACCGAGTTCAGGATGCGGTTGGTGCGGCTGAACGCCTGGATCAGGCCATGCATTTTCAGATTTTTGTCCACCCAAAGGGTGTTGAGGGTGGTGGCATCGAAGCCGGTCAGGAACATATTGACCACGATCAGCAGGTCAAGCTCCTTGTTTTTCATCCGCAGTGAGACATCCTTGTAATAGTTCTGGAATCCCTCGCCGTCGGTGGAGTAGTTGGTGCGGAAGATTTCGTTATAATCCCGGATGGCCGCTTCCAGAAAATCCCGGTCGGTCTGGGCCAGGCCGCTGGTGTCCTCGCTGTTTTCCTCGCCCAGGATGCCGTCCTCCTCCGGGTCGTTGGCGCCGTAGCTGTAGATGACCGCGACCCGCAGCTGCTTGGCGGGCTCGGCAGCCATCTGTTGCTGGAACTCGCGGTAATACAGCTTTGCCATCTCCACCGAGGCCACCGCCAGGATGGAGTTGAATCCGCTGACGCGCTGCGGTTGCTTGATTTCCTCCACCGCGCCCTGCTTGCCGCTGGCAACCTGGGCGATGTTTGTCAGGGTGCTGATGCGGTAATAGCGCTGGTTGCGGTAGGTCTTTTGGTCAAAGTGGTCGAGGATGTACTGCGTCACCAGCCGGATGCGCCGGGGCGCCAGAAAAGCTTTCTCCCGGTCGATGTCCCAGACGTCCTTGTCGTCAATGTCGGGTTCCTCGTCCATCGTTTTGATGTAATCCACCCGGAACGGCAGAACGTTGTGGTCGTTGATGGCGTCCACGATGGTGTAGGTGTGCAGCGGGCGCACCGGATTGCCCTGCCCGTCCGGCTCGCCGCCGAACAGCTGGGGCGTGGTTTTCATCGCGCCTTTGCCGCCGCTGGGGGCGTTGACCGAGAAGATCGGCGTGCCGGTGAAGCCGAACAGGTGATACTTTTTGAAATGCCGGACGATGGCCGTGTGCATATCGCCGAACTGGCTGCGGTGGCATTCATCGAAGATCAGCACCACATGGCTCTGGTAAACCGGGTGGGCGGGATTTTTCTTGATGAAGGTGGACAGCTTCTGGATGGTGGTGATGATGATTTTGGCCGCCGGATCTTCCAGCTGGCGTTTGAGCACGGCGGTGGAGGTATTGCTGTTGGCAGCGCCCTTCTCGAAGCGGTCGTACTCCTTCATGGTCTGGTAGTCCAGGTCTTTGCGGTCTACCACAAACAGCACTTTGTCGATGTAGGGCAGCTGGCTGGCCAGCCGCGCAGTCTTGAAGGAGGTCAGCGTTTTGCCGCTGCCGGTGGTGTGCCAGATGTAGCCGCCGCCCTGCAAGGTGCCGTACTTTTTGTAAGTAGTGGCGATCTCGATGCGGTTCAGAATCTTTTCGGTGGCGGTGATCTGGTATGGCCGCATGACCATCAGCATATTTTCCGAGGTGAACACGCAGTACCGGGTCAGCAGCCGCAGCAGGGTATGCTGCAAAAAGAAGGTGCGGGTGAAATCCACTAAATCGGGGATGATGCGGTTTTTGGCGTCGGCCCAGAAGGAGGTGAACTCAAAGCTGTTACTTGTCTTGGCCTTTTTGCCGCGCAGGTTTTTTGCTTCGCTGATGGCGTTGAACCGGGTGGAGTTGGAGTAGTATTTGGTGTTGGTGCCATTGGAGATAACGAAGATCTGCACATACTCAAACAGACCGCTGCCAGACCAGAAGGACTCCCGCTGGTAGCGGTCGATCTGGTTGAAGGCTTCCCGGATGGGCACGCCCCTGCGTTTGAGTTCCACATGCACCAGCGGCAGGCCATTGACCAGGATGGTCACGTCATAGCGGTTGTCATGGCGGGCGCCCTGGGCCTGGCTGACCTGGTACTGGTTGATAACCTGCAGGCGGTTTTTGTGGACGTCCTTCTTGTCGATCAGGGCGATGTTTTTGGAACTACCGTTGTCCCGCCGCAGCACCTGGACGAAGTCCTCCTGGATTTTGCGGGTCTTTTCCACAATATGCTCGTTGGGGTTGGCAATGGCATGGGCAAAGAACTGATCCCACTCGCTGTCGGTGAAGGTGTAATCGTTGAGGGCTTCCAGCTGACGGCGCAGGTTGGCGATGAGTTCCGCCTCGGTGTGGATGGGAAGGTAGGCATACCCCTGTTCGGTGAGTTGCCGGATGAAGGCTTTCTCCAGCTCCGCCTCGCTCTGGTAAGCCTCCGAGCGGGTGGGCGCGGGGGTGTACTCAGCCAGGACGGTGTCCTCGGTGGTGGCAGCAATGAGGTTGTAGCTGTTCATTGTAATACATCCCCCTCAAACATAGTATCCGTATAGCCATAAAGCTTCATAAAAAAGGGGCTTTTTTGCACCGGGACCGTGCCGACAAGCTGTAATGCGCCATTTGCCCAAAAGCTGATAATAAACCTTTTGGCATAGACAAAACACAAATAAGTATCTCTATTTGGGCACATTTCAGAACGATAATGTAAACTTGTCTTAAAGTCGTTGTCAATTCCCATTAATGCAATTTCCAGTCCTTCCGTAAAACTTCCATCATCCACAAAATACATATTGTAAGGGAAAAACAAGAACAGATTTTTATTCGTTTCCAGTGCTTTCAAAAGAATGCAAACATCTTCGTGCACTCGGTTTT
>NHCFR01400__coassemble_819_pt1 | contig 19625 bp, 16 predicted proteins | sample NHCFR01400__metabat2_low_PE_021 | metagenome-assembled genome bin NHCFR01400
GTCATCTTCATTGCCGTGAGCATATCCATCGTTGCCTGGTTCAGCATCAGCGGTCGCCTCCTTTCCGGAAGTAAGCCGCTCCGCGGGTAATGCCGTAGCTATTGGCTTTGGGCTGTGTCGGTTGGCTTCCTGCCTTGTCCGGCTTGTCCAGGCCGTTTTTCAGAATGCTGGCAATGGTGCGCAGTGAGGGCGCGGTGCTGTACGCCAGAGCCTTGCCGCAGGCCGTCTCCAGCTGCTGTTTACCGTACAGCTGTTCCAGTTTGGTCAGACCGGAGCAGGCCTTGTAGCCCTTCTCGACCGCCTTACCGAACTTCAGGAAGTGTTCGACTACCTTCTCGGTCACAGGACCGACCGATATCGCCCATGGGCTGAACTCGTCAGCGCTGTAGGTGCGAATTTCTGGTGCTCCGGCAGTATGTTCACGCCTTACCAGCGGATCACGCTGCCGGGTTTGCAGCCGGCGGTGGTTGGCTACGCGACTGCCGTGGTAGAACACCTCTACCGTCGTTTTGGTCACGCGGATGTCCACGCGTTCGCCAATCAAATTGTAGGGGACGGAATACTTGTTCCTGCCATCCGTAACAAGATAATCGTTTGCGACCCTGGCAATCGACCAGACAGCCGGTTCAAACGCTGGCAGGCAGCGACAGCATGTAGGGCTTCTCTTCTTCCAGATAGGCGCTGCGGCGGCAGCCATCCATTACCTTTGAAACGTTTGCACCTTTCCAACTTCGGCCGAATTTGGCCGAAGTACTCCAATCACCCGGTACGATGGCGCTGGGAATGGCGCTTTTTGCAGTGCTAACACCGCCTACAGATAGGGAGGGGGAGTGCATTTCTGCGCCTCGCTCTCTGCAAAAAATCGTATGGTGCAAGCCCCAAAATCATGGTATAATAGGTACAAATCGTATGGTGGGCTAGGCCAAAAAGCGTGTGCGAAAACGCTACCATTCCGAAGAATTGTCCCGGCAAATTATGTGACATTGTTTCATGTTATTCCGGTGCCGCAAGCTCGCCGGCACTATATGATTCTGTACCTTTATGCGCCTCGCCGGAACCATACAATTCTGTACCTGCACGCGGTCCGGCATTTCCTCGCTAGAACCATACGATTCTGTACTTTTACGAACTCGCTTCCGCCTGTCGATTTTGTACCTGAAACGACTGATTTATCCGATGAATATCACGCTTTTTCGAAACTCAAAAAGTGAGAGGAGTGCCCTTGTCGGGCACCTTCCGCCAGCTCACCAATACTCCATCCAACGGGTGGTGTGGAATGAGGTGGAACAGGTGAAAAAACACAAAATTCTCTGCAAGGCGGCAGCAGGGTAAACAGTCGCTTTATCGTCCATATTTTCCGCGGGTTTCCCTTGTAAAAGGAACGCACCACAATGGGGTTCAAGAGGCCCGCAAGTTCGCGTCGGTCACCTCGTCCACTCTTTCTGACCAGAATGTTGGGTCCGCGTCAGCCGAAAAGAGGATAGCGGGATACGTCCGGTACCCGTTGGAAGAAGACCAGGCAGGCGAACAGTTGACATTGAAAACCCTCTAAACAAACCTACGGATGGCAAATAACATTCACGGCGGGCAGAACCAGCGCGACGTAATGCGTGCGCCAGTAATCCAGGGTTTCACCCGCCTATGCATCCCCCCGGCTTCGCCGGGGGTTATTTATTGATCGCAAAATCCAAATGCGTCCCCAAGGCTTTCCGGAGTGAAGTCGGCTAGCAATGGAGTGCCCTCAAAGATGGCAGATAAGACCTGCTAACAAAAGTCAAGTAGAATTTCAGATTTGTGGGAGCGGCAAAAAGACAACACAAAATCAAGCGATAAGGCAGAATAAATTTCGCAAAATAGAAAAGAGGACAAAAGAAGACATGGTTTGCCGCCCTCTGGTAGAACGAAGTTGCGACACAGTTCTGAAAGAAGACAGCAAGCCATGTCTGTCGCTCTTTCGCTGCCACAGTTGTTCCGGCGGCTTTCTTGGGCCAGCCGTGACACAGACGCTCGAACAACAGGCATTAAGCGTGGTCAGCCAGCCGCCGTGGGCGAGTTTGATGAGTTGCTGTCCATGAAACGTATTCTAAAAGGCAGCATCTACCAAATGTCTGGTATATTCAGACCGCGGTGTTTGAATGATCTGTTCCGGCGTGCCGTCCTCCACAATCTTTCCTTCGCACATCACCAGCACCCGATCACAGAAAGACTGCACCAGAGCCAGATTATGGCAGATAAACAGAAAAGAAAGTCGGTTCTCCTGCTTCAGAGAGTTCAACAGCTCCATAATCTGCTGCTGAACCGTCACATCCAGAGCACTGGTGGCCTCGTCACAAATCAGCAGCTTCGGCCGGATGGCCAGTGCACGGGCGAGAGCCGCCCGCTGGCACTGGCCGCCGCTTATCTCGTGGGGATAACGTCCCGCATACTCCGGTGAAAGCCCGCATTGCTCCAGAAGTTTCTCGGTGCGCCGCATCCGCTCCGCTTTCGGAATCCCGCGATTTCGCATGCTTTCACCGATGCCATACCCGAGGGTTTTGCGCGGGTCGAATGAACCTGCGGGAGATTGAAATACCATCTGCACCTGCCGGTATGCGTCCCGCAATTCCTTCCCCCTGGCTTTCGTAATCTCTTTTCCATTCAGGTGGATCGTTCCGGCGGTGGGTTCCACCAGCCGGGTGATCAGCTTCGCCAGGGTGCTCTTTCCACAGCCGGATTCTCCCACCAGCCCCACGGTTTCACCGTCGGCAATCTGAAAACTGACATGATCAACGGCCGTATGTTCCGTTTTGTTTTCCGCTGTAAAAATCTTTGTCAGTCCTTCTGTTTTTAATAAAACCCCCATCCTTCATGTCCTCCGCAGCTTCGGCACCGCCGCCAGCAGCGTACGGGTGTAAGCGTTCTGCGGCTCATGCAGGACTTGCCGTGCCGTACCAAACTCCATGATTCGCCCATCCTGTAAGACCAGAACCGTATCTGCCATGGCGGACACAACGCCGATGTCGTGGGTAACCAGAATCATCGCGGTCCCAAACATTTCACGCAGATGCAGCATTTCTTCGATCACCTGTTTTTGCACAACCACATCCAGCGCACTGGTGGGTTCATCTGCCAGCAGCACAGGCGGTTCCATCAGCATGGCGATGGCAATGCTGACTCGCTGATTCATCCCGCCGGACAATTCAAAGGGATAGCTGTTCCAGATCTGCTGCCCATCTTTGAATTGAAGTCTTTGGAACAGCAGCAGCGCCTTTTCCCTCGCCTGGGACCGGGTGATCTCCATGTGGGCCGACATGCTTTCATAAATCTGTTCCCCGATCGTGCGGATGGGACAAAGGGAAGCGCCGGCATCCTGGAAGATCATGCCGATTCCGGCCCCGCAGACCTTTCGGAGCTCCTTTTCCGGCAGATCCGGCAGGTCTTTGCCTTGGAACCAGATGTCGCCTTTCGTTACTAAGCCGTCATTTCCCAGCAGGCCCACGGCGGCTTTCAGCAGCGTACTCTTTCCGCTGCCTGATTCCCCCACAATGCCAAGGATTTCTCCGGCATGAAGCGTAAAGCTCACATCGTGAGTGACCGCTCGCCCATTAAAGCTGACCTCCACCGATTGATAGGTTAACAAGGGTTCCACACGGCTTCCTCCTCTCCCGGGGGAGTCCCCCCTTATTCAACAGGTCGCAGGTCCACTGTTATCTCATAGAAATCACAGGGATGGGCAACCAGTCCGGTCACATCGGACCGAGAAATCATGCTCATCTGCAGATGAGAGCAGAACACAAAAGCATCGTCATCCAGGAGGATCTGCTGCATTTCCACCGCCAGTTCGGCTCTTCTTCCGGCGTCAAAGGTTTGGCCCAATTCGGCTGCCAGGCTTTCCAGTTCGTCGTTATGGTAGTGGCCGTTATTCGCTGCGGAACCGTCCAGGCAGTGGGTGGAGAAAAAGTATGCAGGGTCGCCGGTGGGGGCGGTGACCATCGCGCTTGCGTACACATCCCAGGCGGCCGGATCGGCCCGAAGGCTGTTGTGGTCTGCCGTACTGTTGATGATGACATCAAACCCAATATCGCCGAGGGTCGCCTGGACGGATTCTGCAAGCAGGGGGAGTTCCTGGCGGCTGGGATAGGTAAGCCAGCGGATCGTCAAGGTCTGCCCGTCCTTTTCCCGGATTCCGTCCCCGTCGGTGTCCACCCATCCGGCTTCCTCAAGGACTCTTCTGGCGCCGTCCGGGTCATATTCTTTTGCGGTTACCGCGTCCCCGCCAAAGGAAAAGCTGTCCGGATAAGCGCCTGCGGCGGGATACCCGTTTCCGTCAAGCAGATCATCTACGAACCGCTGCTTATCAATTCCCATGGCAATGGCATGACGCACCGCATCGTCCTGAATGATTTCGCTTTCAAAATTCATGTGTGCAAAAAAGGCCCGGCTGGTAGCGCAGCTGGAGAAGGTATAGTCCTCGTTCTGGAACAGGGGATAGCTGGCGTAGGGCATGCCGTAGGCGCCGTCGATCTCGCCGGACTGAAGGGCCATGGTAAGGGTATCTCCGTCTGAAATTGTCAACACCGTTACATTGTCAAAGCCGGGGTCTCCGTCCCAGTAATTTTCGTTTTTTACCAGATTCAGTTCCTCGCCGGTAACCAAAGAAGCGGCGATGTACGGCCCTGTGCCGGAAACGATGCCGTCCTCTGTGATGCCTGCTTCCATGTCGATGATGCAGCCATAGGGATCGCTGAGATAATTCAGCAGGGTGGGACGGGGTTCCGCCGTAGTGATCGTCACTGTCTGACCGTCTGCTGAAATGGAATCGATCATCAGGTCTCCGCGGGCCCGGTCATGAACCTCAATCAGATGCTCCAGGCACTCTTTTACCGCTTCGCCGTCCAGCGCACGTCCGCTGGAGAATGTTACCCCGTCACGAAGGGTGATCCTCCAGGTCCGTTTGTCTACCAGCTCATAGTCTGTGGCAAGCCAGGGTTCGATCTCCATGGAGTCCGAATAACGGAACAGTGTTTCGCCGATGCCGTAACGGATGCAGGCCCAGCCGGAGTATGCGTTGTGGGGGTTTACATCCGGCTCTTCATTTTCCGCGTTGAAGGTGGTATCGCCCAATACGAAGGCTGTCCCGGCGGCATCGCCGCCGGATGCCGGCTCACTTGATGAACAGCCGGACAGGAGTCCCAGCGCAAGGGAAGCCGCCATAAACATGGCCAACAGAGTTTCGGCCTTTTTCATCTCGTTTGCTCCTTTTTATGCGGATGTACTTATTGTTTGCGGCTGTTGCGGGGATCGAGACAATCCCGAACCGTATCGCCCAGCAGATTAAAAATGACCACCGCCACAAAAATGGCGATCCCCGGCCCGATGATGACCCATGGATACGTCTGAAGCATGCTTCGCCCGCCGCTCATCATATTGCCCAGTTCCGCGGTGGGGGGCATCGCGCCCAATCCAAGGAAGCTCAATCCGGCCAATTCCATCATCATTGTGCCGATGTCCAGCACAGCGGTCACAAGGATGGGCCCGGCGCTGTTGGGCAGGATATGGCGCAGAATGATCTGCGCCGAAGTATCGCCTGCCAGCCGGGCCGCCGCTATGTAGTCGGTGCTTTCCAGCGCCAGCGTCTGGCTGCGGGCGATCCGGGCGTATTTCGGCCAGCTGATGACAGCCAGCGCGATGATCGCATTTTGCAGCCCGCCGTTGAGCAATGCCGCAATCGCCAGCGCAAATACCAGCCCGGGAAAGGCCAGACATACATCGGATACCCGCATCATAAGCGAATCAACCACACCGCCCAGATGGCCGCATACAACACCGACGGCGGTTCCCGCTGCGGTGATGATGACCACCAGCGTCAATGTGGAGACCACGCTGGTCTGCAGGCCGACCAGAATGCGGGAAAGCAGATCCCGGCCCAAACGGTCGGTCCCGGCGGGATGGGCCGCGCTGGGCGGCTCCAGCGTGGTGAAAACCTGTGCGTTGGGGTCGTAGGGGCAAATCTGCTCCGCAAAAATCACCACAAACATCAGCAGGGCCGTCAGCAGAAGAAAGAAGAACAGCCGCTTCTTCGTATGATTCTTTCGGACTTTCTGGCGCCGCACCGAAACAGAAGCCGTCATGCTTTCTCACCTCCCGGCCGAATCCGCGGGTCAAGGGCTCGATAGGACAAATCTGTCACAAGATTGACGCAGACATAGAGGATCGCCATCCACATGACATACGCCTGGATCATTGGGTAGTCCCGCATGTTGATGGCATCCACCGCCAGTTTGCCAACGCCGTCCCACATGAAGATCGACTCCACAATAGCGGTGCCGCCCAACAGATTGCCGATAGAAAGCGTCAATAACGTGAGGATCGTCACCAGGCAGGCCCGGAGAACGCTTTTTGTCAGGGTCACGGAAAAACGAACGCCGCGTGCTTTTGCGCCCGCCACATAATCTTTGCTGAGTTCATCCAATACCGCCGCCCGCACCTGCCGCAGATATTTGGCGGACATGGCAATGGCCAATGTCATTGCCGGCAGGATCACGCTCTGTAAGGTTGCCTTACGGGAAATGACGGGAAACCATCCCAATCGGATCGCAAAAAAATACATCAGCAGCAGCCCGACAAAAAAGTTTGGCATGCTGTTTCCCAGAAAACTGGCCGTGCGGATCAGGTAATCCGTCAGGCGGTTCTGTTTTACGGCGGCCAGTACGCCCAGCGGAAGGGAGACAAGGATGGTCAGCAGGATGGAGACGGCCGTCAAAAGCAGCGTGGCGGGAAGTTTTGAGACAAAGGTTTCGAAAACATCCTGCCCGGAAATGTAGCTGGTTCCCATATCCCCCCGCAGCAGATTCCCCAGCCATACGAAATATTGGGTCAGGAACGGCTTGTCCAGCCCCAGCTCCGCTCGGGCGGCGTCAACCGTTTCCTGTGAAACAGCCATTCCGGTGTTTTCCATTTTTTGGAGCACCGCATCGCTTCCTGCCAGCCGCATCATACCAAAGGAAAGGAAGGTGATGACCAGCAGAATGGGGATCAACTGCAGAAGGCGGCGGAGCACATATTTTTTCATATCGCCGCCCCCTCATGCAGGTTTGGAAGCCGCGATCAGGAACATGGGGGTGGAGGCATTGTTGATCCACTCATCCCGCGTCCACACCTGTTTCCACACCTCTGTATCCGCGGATACCCGCATGCCAAGGCGGCCAAGGACATCCTGATCCCACTGGGGGCGGCGGCGCCTGGAAAGCGGCGCCTGCCGGGCAATCGCCTCCATGGCGGCAACGTCCGTCCCCGCGGTATCGTCCGCCGCTCCGGCTGCACGCACATTCTCCCGGTCGGAATGGTGTCCCGTTTCCGCCTGGGCGTCGTAAAGATAACGGTACCAGTTGGCGTCAAAATTGATGAAGATGCCCCCCGGCTTCAAAAGTCTGTGCCAATTCCGGAATGTTCGGGGCAGATCGGGCAGCGCCCAGGTCAACTTCCGGGTCACGATGGCCTCAAAACTCCGGGGAGGGAAATCCGGCGCTTCCCCGCCCATAATACAAAAATCCGGTGAAATCCCGATTCTTTCGGCTGTTTTCTTTGCCTCCCGGATCATATCAGGCGTCAGATCAATCCCGGTTACATGGTGGCCCCGTTCAGCCAGCAGAAAAGCGAAAAAACCTGTGCCCGTGCCGATGTCCAGAATGTCCAGCTTCCGCCCCCGCGGAAGATACCGGTCCAACTCGGCAAGCCACTGTTCATGCTTTTCGCTGGCAAATTCCCTTTGCCGGAGCCGGGAAAAGTTTTCCGCCCGCCGGGACCAGTAATTTGCCATATCATTTTTGATTGTGTCCATAGTTCTCTTGTTTCCTTTTGTCGATCGTTCGGTTCTCCACGGGCGGCCATCGGCGTTCCCGCCCCATTCCCGGGGACAGTCCTGCCCGCCGCCTTCGCGCAAACCGGCGCCGGGGAGACACCGCGGTCTGCGGTCTGCCGTACAGAGACCCAGGCCCCTGTAAAATATGAAACTGCTTTCTCTTTTCGGAACTTTTCAGAAAAAGAAAAAGCCTGCCGCTGCACTTCCATGTGCATACAGCAGACTTCTGCCTGTGTCGTTCCTGCTTCAGCTTTCTTGTATAGGCTGCCGTCTTTGCGGCAGCGGATGGCAGAAGGAAGGCTCTGGGCGGTCTTCTGGCCGCCAGTGCTGCTGCGCGCAGACACTCTTTTGGCTTCTGCCAACCATAAACATAAAGATTATACCATGCCACACAAATTTGGGAAGCCCCCCGGGGGGATACGACAATTGACAAATTTCACAGTTCCTCGTACAATACTAGGGAATGATCAACGCACAGGAGATGAACCCTTATGCCCCGTTACGCACAGCCCCATTCGGAGGCTGCCTCCACAGAACCCCTTCCGCCGCATCACCATGAGCACACCCAGACCAAGGCGGTCCTCAATCGCCTTTCCCGTGCCATCGGACATCTGGAATCTGTCAAGCGGATGGTGGAAAACGGGCAGGACTGTGCGGATGTGCTGATCCAGCTTGCCGCCGTGAGGTCCGCTGTCAACAGTACCGGTAAAATAATCCTGAAGGACCACATTGAACATTGCCTGGTGGATGCCGTCGAACAGGGGGACAAAGAATCCATCGAACGCTTGAACAGGGCGATCGAGCAATTTATCAAATAGTCCCGCAGCGGGACAGCGGGACAAATAAACGAAGAAGTCCGCGTGTTGAGTTTCTCGACACAAGCAGGCCGGCCCCCCGGGGGGGCCGGCCTTTTGCTGTGTTCAGTCATCCCAATCGTCGTCGTGGTCGTCGTCCCAGTCGTCGGCATCGTCCCAATCATCGTCGTGGTCGTCGTCCCAGTCGTCGGTGCGGTTTTCGCCCACGTCATCGAGGTCATCGTCAAGGTCGTCGTCCCAGTCGTCGGCGTCGTCCCAATCGTCGTCGTGGTCGTCATCCCAGTCGTCGGTGCGGTTTTCGCCCACGTCATCGAGGTCATCGTCAAGGTCGTCGTACCGGTCGTCAGCGTCGTCCCAATCGTCGTCGTGGTCGTCGTCCCAGTCGTCGGTACGGTTTTCGCCCACGTCATCGAGGTCGTCGTCAAGGTCGTCGTACCGGTCGTCGGCGTCATCCCAACCATCGTCGTAGTCATCGGCCGTGTCGGCTTCCATCTCCAGCACCTTGCCGCTGCGGGCGTCCACCTCGTACTCGTACTCGACGCCATCCAGCACGAAGGCGATTTCGTAGTCGCCGTCGTCCAGATCATAGTCCCGCTCGACAAACTGCAGGTCGCTGCGGCCCAGCTGGGCGGCCAGCAGCTGCTGGGCTGCCTCGGCGTTGATGTACCCTTCCGCCGCGTGGGTGTCGTCCCAGTCGTCCGCATCCAGAGCCACTGTGCGGGAACCGATGCCGTCCCGCTCAACCGTTGTGCGGATCGCCTGCTCCATCTCGGTCAGGAAAGCGGCGTCCGGCTGGGCCGACCCCTGCTCGAGCTTGAGCACGATGTTTTTCTCCTGCCCGCCGATCGTCTCGTCAAAATAGCCGCCGGCGTTGATCCGGCCGACCAGTTCGCCCGCCACTTCGGGGCAGGGGCGGCCGGTGTAACCGTCGTAACCGTTCAGCACGGCCTGGCCGTCCGCATTGCAGGCACGCAGCGCCAGCACCCGGCCGCCGTCGTCATAGTCCATCTCGATTTCGGGGTTCACGCTGAGCAGTACGGTGCCCGCGGCTGCCGTCTGCGCGGTGGCCGGCGTCTCCGCAGGCGCAGCGGTCGGGGCTGTGGTCGGGGCTGTGGCCGAAGTCTGCGCAGCCGAAGCGGGTTGGTTGCCGCAGGCGGTCAGGGCCAGGGCGGCGGTCAGGGTCAGGGCGAGCATCGTCATCTTCTTTTTCATTTGGGTCATCTCCTTTGTTTTGGCGTCTGCCTTTGTCTATAGGATACGGGGGAACTTTTTGAAAACCGGGGTCGCGGAAAAAACTTTTTTCATTTTTTCCGTGTCGGTTTTCCTCCCTTACACCCATAGAATACGGAGGGCAGAGCGCAGAAACCGGAGGAGGCAGCAAATTTTTTCGGAAGTTCGGTCCCTTACCTCTCAGTCATCGTCCCAGTCGTCCGCATCGTCATCCTCCCAATCGTCGTCCCAGTCATCGTCGTCATCGTCCTCCCGGTCATCATCGTCGTCATCATCCCATTGCGGGGCCGGCGTGGGGGCAGGGGAGGGAACAGGCGTCGGCGCCGGGGTGGGCGCCGGGGTGGGCGAGGGGGTCGGTGCGGCAGTGGGGACCGGCGTAGGCGGTGCGGTGGGGGCGGGGGTCGGTTCGGGCATCTCTCCCAGGTGAATCACAATCGTCTCGCCGTACTCCTGCTCCAGGCACTCGGTCAGGGCAGCCTCCTCGGTCTGCTGCCAGTCCTCGCTGCCGCCGGTCACCGTAATGGCGACAGCCTCGGCCTGATAGCCCTGGTCTCTGGCACGGCCGACCAGTTCGGCCGCCACCACCTGCGCCTCTTTTCCGGCGTAGTCGTAGCCTTCCAGCAGTGCCGCGCCGTCGGGGTTGCGGGCTTCCAGGCGGAGCACCCGCTCGCTGCGGCTCAGCGTCATCTCCACATCCGGGTTGATCTGCAGCCGCACGCTGGCATAGGGCGCAAAGTTCGGGCGGTAGATCCCGAAAAAGCCGAAGCAGAGGCAGGCCGCCAGGCCGACCACCGCCCCCAGCCCCCCGGCCAGGCGCCGCGGCTGCCAGGTCGGCTGGGGCGTGCGCAGCTCCACGATTTCCTGCACCGTGTCGCCCACCGAATATCCGCGGTTGGCGGCTTTCAAAAACCGCCCTTCCTCATCCAGCAGGATGCAGTAGCCGGGGTGGGTTTCCATGACAAGATACTTCATTGCCCGCCCCTCCTTTCGCCGCGGTCCAGCTGGCACAGGTGGCCGCGTATGATCTCATACCCGTTGGTAAAGGCCAGCAGGATCGCCACCAGATATTTGCGGTGGCGTTCCAGCGTTTTGCGCTCCACGCCGGTGGCGTCGGCCAGCTGCTGCATCGGCAGACGCCCGGTCTGCTCCAGCTTATCCAGCAGTGCCGGGTTGGCCCGCGCATAGGCCAGCACGCGGCGGCAGGCCGCCAGCGTGCGGGTCTGCCGGGGGCAGTTGTCCGCCACATCGGAATACTGCAGCCCGAAGCTGGCCAGCTTGCGGCCGAACTCCTCCACCTCCTGCCGGCTGGCCAGCCGGTGTTCAAGCGCGGCCGGGGCGTCCTCCGGGTCGGCCAGGGTATCGCCCAGCTCACCCTCCGCGTCTTCGCCCACCGGGGTCTGCAGGGAAAGGTGGCCGCGGTGCCGGCGTTCCGCCCGGGCCTGGTCGATGAGCCGGTTGCGGATGTTGCGGGCCGCAAAGGGCAGAAAGGCGCCGCGGCTTGCCTGATACCGCAGGATGGATTCATAAAAGGCAAACATTGCGATGCTGAGCGCATCCTCCTGCCCGTGCTCGATCGCCTCATGGGTAAAGCGCACCGTCTCGGCCCGGATAAAGGGCAGATACTGCCGGATCAAGGCGTCGGCGGCTTCGGTATCCTGTTGGGCGGCGTAGACCGCCTGCCGGATGTCCTGGTCGGTTTGTACCATAGGGAGCTCCTCTTCCTTGTTCGGGCCGCAGCCCGCCGTGGGTAGAATACGGCGGCGCGACCGTCGTTTTCGGGGTTTGTCGGAAGGACTTTGGTTTATTTTACCAAAACCGCCCCCGGCACATCCAGCCGTACAGGATAAATCCGGGTAAAGTTTCTGAAAAATATGTGTAAAAGATGATCCGCACAAGGTGTTCCCACATCACCTGCTGGACCACGCCAGCATCGGACCAGCCGCATCGACATCACGGAGACTGACGCCGCCCATGCCCGTTTGCTCGAACGGATGCACCTGCTGCTGTAAAATAGAAGCAGCGCTACAACAAGATTGGCGTTTTGCTGTAGCGCTGCTCAACATTCAAGAATTTATTATGAAAGATAGGAGCTTTTCCGGACGGAAGCCCCCTCCGAAGCGGTCAACCAAGCGCATCAGCGAACGGGTTAAGGTGGCTCGTTGATTCAATTTTCCGCTATGGACTGGTATCCGGTCAGTTCGGCTTTGCAGATGTGCGGAGCCGGCCCCATTGGCTGACACCAGAATCGAAGGTCTCCACCCTCCAGCCAGTTGCGGCACAAGTGGACAATCTGCGGATCACCGCCGGCCACAGTCGGCATGGATGGACAGCCCAGCAGAAGCCGGCCGATTTCTCGCGTGCCATGGAATGCTGTGATCTTGACGTTCTGCCCCTCCAGGCGCAGCTTCATTTCTGACTGCGGGATGGAAGGAAGGTCCAGCTGCAGCACGATGTTTCGGTCGCTTGGCAAGGCCAGCGGAAATGTGCCGGTTTGACAGCCTTCGGCTGGCAGGGCAAGCATCTCAACAGGCACTGTCTCATAGATGGCTGTATGGATCTTTCTGCCCCACAGCAACGTGACCGGGCCCACATAGTCCGCATAAAAGCGACGCGTGATGCGCAGGCACAGCTCTATACGTGCACTTCCACAGTAGGAGCTTAAATCCACATAGGGGTCAAACGGATGCACAGTGGCCTCTCGATGCCCATTTACATATACCGTGATAATGCCGTTTGCTTGACCGAAATGCAGGAACAGACAATCGGCATCGGCGGGCAGCTCAACCCATTTGTCATACACGCCATGGAACGGCATTACAGCACGGTTGTAGCCGTCGATAGGGGCCAGTGTGGAAAGGTTTGAATGGCGGAAAAAGTACCATTCCTGAATGGGTTGCTCGTCTATGTCGAACTCCCAGTTCTCATTTAAGGCGGTGTATCCCTCAATCCGACTGAGCCCGGACAGCCCCTTCAGCGAGCCCATTTGCAGGGAAGGCCGTCGCACATCATCGAAATTGCTATGGCCCCAAATTTCGGTGTATATGGCATAGGAACCGGCTGTGAGGGAACGCTCCAGGCAGCCTCCTTCGCTGAAACCGGTCTCCAGCAGCTGGCCGTTCTTCTCGATGGTGAAGAAGTCGGCTACATTCTGCAACAGTATCTGGCTGTCCTTTTCCAAAGTGAAGCGGTAGCAGCCAAGACCTCGATACTGTCCCATTTTTTCCATAGGTTGTACCGGGGCGGGCATTGGCTTTGCTTGCGGCAGATCGCAGACCGCATAACGGACCGAAGAAACCGGATACGGCGTCGCCTGCTCTTCGACCGGCCGGGCAAGATCCGGAAGCCCCGGAATGTGCGCCAAGGCAATCTCTTTGGAAGAACCGACCAGAACCGTGACTGAACCGACCCGGAAAGTCTGGATTCCTGTGCCTGATGCAGCGGTCAGGAGCTCGGTGCGCCCGTTTGCCTGCAGTTGGGCGTAGAAAGGGCCTTCTCCGTACAGCGCGACCGTGACGCCGGCTTCGCTCTCTTCGATGAATCCGACCTCATAGCTGCTGGTCAGGAGCGCAGCCGACGGTTTATCTGAAAGGCGCAGCCGGTAGGGGAGCAGACGGGTCTTGAGGGAGGGCATCTCTACAGGGAAGCTCTGCCCGTCCATGCGAAGGGTGAATGCGGCCTTGCCGTCCAGATTGGATACGACCAGCAACAGGCCGCGACCGGTGTCCAGCGCAGGAACGGGATAGACTCTGCTGCCGCTGTTCAGAATGGCATCGCAGCTGGCTTTGGGATGGCTTTTCGCCAGACTTTCGCCTAACGAAAGAATCAGCCCAGCCAGCAATCTGGCTTCATAGAACTCCTCGTTGACTTCTCCGGCGGCGCCAATCATGGATGCAAAGTCATAATCGCTGGCAATCAGCGAAAGGGGAGACTCCGGCGTACCCCAGTTTGTCAGGCCGTTGTACCAGTCCAACGTACTGCCGGCGGTTTGATTGTATGGACTGATGAGCCGTGCTCCGCAAACAAGCAGCCGCTTCAAAAAGCTATGCTCCCGATTGGTTTCAGTGACAAGGAAGGGCATCTGCCGTTCCCGGGCAGCGTGGTACAGGTGCAGGGCGCGCTCCTCCAACCCGGCGTTATCTGCCGAAGTGTAGACATTAAACGCGGTATACAGATCTGGCGTCAGGCCACCGCCTCGGAGCAAATCATTTTGCCCGCAGCAGTAGAACAGTGGAATGTCGATGCCCAGCGCCCGAGCCTGCTGCATGAGCTTTTCCATGTAGGAAACAGGACTTTTGCAGTCGAAAAAGTCCAGTTCATTTTCGATCTGCATACAGATGACCGGCCCGCCGCGGGTAATCTGGAAGGGGATGATCAGGGGGAGAATCTGCTTATACCAGTGTTCGATTTGAGCCAGGAAAGCGGGGGTGTCCTGCCGGACCGGTACGTTGTCCGCCCAAAGCCAGGCCGGCAAAGCGCCGCCGTCCCATTCGGAGCAGATATAAGGGCCGGGCCGGGCAATAACGAACAGGTCGTTTTTGGCAGCCAGCGAAAGAAACTGTGTCACATCCCGTTGTCCGGTAAAATTCCAGATCCCAGGGGACGTTTCGTGATAGTTCCAAGGAAAATAGACATCAATGGTGTTGTAGCCGGCGGCTTTCAGCAGGTGCATCCGCCTTTCCCAGCATTCTTTTGGGATGCGAAAGTAGAAAAGGGAAGATGCTAGCAAGATCCGATACCGACCGTTTAGGAAAATTCCGCTTTCGTCCAGGCGGATGGGAGAGAGATTGCTGGAGTTTGACATAGTCGAGTTCCTCGCTTTCGTGGTGGAGACCTCCCCTGTGGGGAAAGTCCAGGAAGGAGACGGTATAAAAATCCCCGCAGCCTGCCTGGGTGCAGACTGCGGGGCGCAAAGGGAAGTGCGGTTACCCTTTCAGGCCGCTGTGGACCATTCCATTGGTGATCTGTTTTTCAAAGATCAGATAAATCAGCAGAATGGGGATCAGCGCACAAACGGTTCCTGCCATGATCACGGTATACTGCATGGTATGCTCAGTCTGGAAAAAGCTCAGCCCCAACTGGATGGTGTATTTTTCCCGAGAGTTGAGGTAAATCAGGGGCGCTGTATAGTCGTTCCATACCTGCACAAACGTGAAGATAATCAGCGTGGAGAGCGCCGGTTTGGCTTGGGGCAGAACGATGGCCCAGAATGTTCGGAACTCGCCGGCACCGTCTATGCGCGCGGCTTCCATCAATTCGCGGGGAATGGTCAGGAAGAACTGCCGTAGCAGAAAGATGCCGAACGCGCTGGCCAGCTGCCCGAAAATCAGAGCAATGTGGGTATCTGTCAATCCCATTGCGCTGATGATTTGATACTGGGGGATCATGATGGTGTGCCAGGGCACCATCATTGTAGCCAGGTACAGGCCGAACAAAAACCGGGACCCCTTGAATGGAATTGCCACAAACGCATAGGCGGCCATGGCGCTGATCAACACCTGTCCGGCGGTGGCAAAGACCGCGACTTTGATCGTGTTCATATAATACTGCAGGAACGGTTCTTCAGTCCAGACTTTTGCATAGTTGGAAAGATTCACCGGGTCAGGGATCCACTCGATGGGAACGGTGAAAACCTGTGTGTCGTACTTAAGGGAGGTGGACAGCATCCACAGAAAGGGAAACACCATTGTTAAGGAGATCAGACACATGAAAAGGTAGAACGGAATATCCCATTTTCTTGATTTTACCATGTTCTGCCTCCTAATCATCGTAGTTGACCCAGTACTTCTGCATGGCGAACTGCACCAGGGTAATCACCAGAATGATGGCAAACAGGAAATAGGCGATGGCCGAAGCGTACCCCATGTGCGAGCGCTGGAATCCTTCGTAATAGATCCGGAAGGCGAGAACATTGGTACTCATGCCAGGGCCGCCCTGTGTCATAATGTTGATCAAATCAAAGACCTGGAAGGAACTGATAGTCACCAGAATCAGGTTCAGAAAGATTGTGGGGGTGATCATCGGCAGAGTGATGCGGAAATACCGCTGCAGGGAACTGGCGCCGTCCAGGGCGGCTGACTCATATAGACTGTCGGGAATGTTCTGCAGTCCGGCCAAAAAGATCAGCATATAGTATCCGCAAAATTTCCAGACAGAAACGATAATGACAGCATAAAGCGCCCATTCGGTGGAAGCCAGCCATTTGGGAGGGTCCTGAATACCGAGCTGCTGCAGGATGGTATTCAGCGGTCCGCCGTTCGCGTTGAAGATCATTTTCCAGATGATAGCGACCGATACCATCGAGGAAATATAGGGCAGAAAGAACACCGTTCGGAAAAACTTGCGGAACCGGACCAAACGGTTGAGCAAGGTGGCTAGAAACAGTGCGAACAACATGGTCAGCACAGAAAACAGCACAGCGTAAATGACGTTGTTCCGTATGGACACCTTGAAATAGCGGTCGTCAAACAGGTCGATATAGTTTTGGATTCCGATGAAATGATAGTCTTTGGACAACCCTGTATAGTCGGTTAGACTGTACCAGAACCCCAGCACAATGGGTAGGAACATAAACAAGGCAAATGCCAGCAGGCTGGGCAGCACAAACAGCCAACCGATCAGGTTTTGCCGGGTCTTTGTCTTTCGCATCAGCAGCACACCTCCTGCGCTCACGCAGGAGCATTACGCGGCTGCTTCGGCGCGGCGCTCAGCAAAGTTGTTGAGCGTGTCCTCCAGGCTTTGCTCCCCGATGAGATAGAGCTCCATCTCTTCCTGGTAGATGGCGACCAGGTCGGAGTAGGTGGAGGTGAACAGTGTTTCGGGAAGCTTGGAGGGGCCCAGAATGTTTTCGGCACCCTCCACGCCGATGGCCTCCTCGAAAGCGGCAGTCACATCGTCGTCAATATAAGCTGGAATGGCGCCGGCTGCAGCAATCACCATGGCAGCTTCCTTGCCGGCCATATACCGGATGAAGTCGAAGGCAGCTTCCTGCTTTTCGGAAGTCGCGTTGATGCCGATGAAGGTGCTCACCCCGCCGATGGTAACCGGTGTATCGGTCTTTTCCACCTGCGGCAGGACGGCGATGCCCAGCTCGAAGGTTTCGTTCAGCTGCGGGTTGTTTTTCAGCATGGTCAGGATGTCGCTGATGGTCCACTCACCGCCGGGGTACATGGCACAGCCGCCATTGCAGAAGAAGTTGATGGCGTCCACGCCACCGCTCTTCATATCGGTGTAACTCATGTGGGAGTTATCCTCATTATAGAATCGGTTCAGGCGTTCCAGCCAGCGGCTCAAAGGCTCCAAATCATCGTCGGTCAAGTTGGAACCTTCCTGTGTGGCGGAATAGATGCAGTTGTTCCAGTCAGGGATGTAGCTGCCGTAAAACTTGTCGGCACCCTCGCCGCTGGTAAGCTGCAAGGCCAGGTCGGCATATTCGTCCCAGGTCAGGTTGTCGGGGTAGGGCACACCTTTTTCATCAAAAATCTTCTTGTTGTAAAACAGGGCATACGAGGAAGCACGGTAGGGCAGGGCATAAAATGCTCCGTCCAGCTGGGTGCCGGCAAAGCCTGTGCCGTAAATCGATACATCCAGCCCGCTCTGTTCAATATAGGGGGTGATGTCCGCTAAATTCCCGGTGCTGGCAAGATTGGCCAGCAGGGAACCGGAGCGCATGTTGAACACGTCAATGTCATTGCTGCCGGCCAACATGGTCATCAGCTTGTCGTCATAGTCATCGCTGCTGACCTGGTTCATATTGACATGCACCGTGGTGCTCTGCGCGTTGTAGGCGTCCACGATTTCCTGCAGGTAATCACCCTCGCTCCAGGAATAGTAGTTAATCTCCACCTTGTCGGCGGAGGCTGTTTCGCCCGACTGTTCTGCGGCGGGGTCAACGGAGGTGCTGGCGGAAGTCGAATTGCCGGAGCACCCGGCCAACAATAAACTGCCAAGCACACAAGTGGCCAGAGACGCGGAAAGCAAACGTTTTGTCTTCATAAGTGGTTTCCTCCTTTGGGTTTGGTTTCGGTGCCTTTATTATAGGAGCAAACCCCCGTCGAGAAAAGCTGAGTTTTTTTCCGGAAAGACATTCAAAAAGAAAAGGATGAGATTTTCTCATCCTCTGCATGGCAGATTGCACAAATCACTCTTGCTGTTGTTTCTCCCGGATCTTGTCCATATAATAGAAGAAACCACAGCTTTCCGCTTTTTTCAGCACATCCTCCATTTTCCGACACTTCATCTTGTGCAGGATGTTGCGCACATGGGTTTTCATGGTGGAAGGCTCTATATAACGTGCCTGACAAATCTCCTTTTGGGTCATCCCAGAGTGAAAGGCGTACAGGATGTCACGCTCTGTATCGGTCAGCAGCTGTACCAGATAAAGCGTATAGATCAGGCTGTCCTCGTTGTCCTTGATCCGCTTGAATTCGGTACGAATCTTGCGGGCAACCGTCGGCTTCATCACCGAGCGTTCGTGGTAGGCATCCCGCACGCACTGGAGCATCATGGCCGGGGTGGCGGTCTTTTGAATATAGTCGCAGGCCCCGGCCTGGAAAGCGGCGTAGATCATGGCGTCCTCATCGTAAACAGTCAAAATCACAACCTTCATGTCAGGAAATTGAGCCAAGATCTGCTGGGTCGCTGTGATACCGGCGTATTTGCTTTCCATTTCAATGTCCATCAAAATAACGTCCGGCTGAGTTACCGCACTCTTCAAGATGGCCTCATACCCGTTGTTGGCCACGGCGACTACCCGGATGTCCTCTGCCTGGGAAAGAATCCCTTCGTACCGGGTACACAGGGAGGAAATGTCGTCCACAATCATAACGTTGATGATCTCTTCACTCATGTCAGGGTCCTTTCTACTGTTTGCTCCTTGGCGGGCATAACTTATTTAATAATGGGAAGCTGCAGGGTAAAACAGGCGCCGCCCTCCGGTGCGTTTTCCGCTTCGATTCGGCCGTTATGGCTTTTTATGATGCGCTTGGAAAAGGACAAGCCGATTCCCCAATTGTATTTGGTGGGCTTGGTGGAGGAAAAAGGCTGAAACAGGTCGTTCTGAATGGAGCGGGAGATGCCGGGACCGCTGTCTTGAAATTGAATCTGCACTTCCGTTTCAAACAGCCGGACACTTACGTCCAGATGGCGTCTGCGGTCATCCGGCAAGGCTTCCATGGCTTCCACAGCATTGTTGATCAGATTGCTGAAAACTTCCTGCATACATTGGCGATCGCAAAATACATAGATTTCCTGCTGGTCTGTCGAGAAGGCAAAGGTCACCTGCCTTTGCTGAAACAACTCTTTGGAACGTTCCAGCGACTTTTCTAAAATATCCACAATGTTGCTGCGACTTTGGTTGAGCACCAGCCGGTTGGAGTTGCGCTGCAAACTGTCCAATCTCTCGTAGACCTGCGTGCAGCTGGCCCGGATGTGTTCCAGCCCCTCCGGGGAAAAGCGGCCCGCCTGCAGCATGAACTCGGTTTCGGCCTGGATTCCCAGCAGTTCGTTTTTGATATAGTGGCTGAGCGCCCTGGTGGAGATTTCTGAGGAAGCAACGATGCTGGAAAAGACATAGTCGTCATCCTTCATCCGCTGCAGATCCTTGTTATACCAGTGAAAATTGCACCACAGCATAAGGATCAGGATGACCACCACGAGGGGAACCACCCGCATGATGCCGAAGTAGGGTGCCATTTTCAGCGATGTGTAGGCAATATACCCCACCGAGCGTGACATCCACAAAA
>NHCFR01400__coassemble_870_pt1 | contig 18305 bp, 9 predicted proteins | sample NHCFR01400__metabat2_low_PE_021 | metagenome-assembled genome bin NHCFR01400
CCAGTAGATGGTCTGCCGCCACACCGGGCCGCCGTTCTTGTCGGTCATGATGGGGGCGATCACGTTGACCAGCTGGGCCAGGCAGGCCATCTTCACCCGGTCGGCGTGGCGCAGCAGGGTGATGAGCATTTCCCCCACCAGCAGCGCGTCCTCAAAGGTGTAGTGGTCCTCCAGCAGCGAAGGCGCCACCTGCCAGGGGCGGTTGGTCATGGAATCGTCGTCCTGCTGTTTGCTGTGGAACCAGACGTTCCACTCGTCAAAGCTCAGGTGGATCTGCTTTTTGCCCCGCTTTTTGGCCTGCACAAAGTCCAGCGTCACCTCGTCGGTGTGGATGAACCGGTCCATGTCGTCGCTGCAGGCCAGGTAGTCCTGGGTGTCGTTGCGCTCGTTGCCGTAGTACTGGTGCATCGAGACATAGTCCACATAGTCGTAGGTGTGTTCCAGGGTGGTGGCCTCCCACTGGGGGTAGGTGGGCATGTGGTCGTTGGAGCTGCCGCAGGACACCAGCTCGATGGACGGGTCGATCTGCTTCATCGCCTTGGCGGTCTCGGCGGCCAGGCGGCCGTATTCCTCCATCGTCTTGTGGCCGAACTGCCAGGGGCCGTCCATCTCGTTGCCAAGGCACCAGACCTTGAAGTTGTGGGGCTCCTTGTGGCCGTTGCGGATGCGCATGTCGCTGTACTTGGCGCCGCCGGGGTGGTTGCAGTATTCCAGCAGGTTGCAGGCGTCGGCGATGCCCCGGGTGCCCAGGTTGACCGCCATCATCACCTGGGTGCCGGCCTTTTTGGCCCAGTCGGCAAACTCGTCCATGCCGATCTCGTTGGTCTCGGTGCTGCGCCAGGCCAGCTCGATCCGCCGGGGCCGGTCGGCCACCGGGCCGACGCTGTCCTCCCACACAAAGCTGGACACAAAGTTGCCGCCCGGATACCGGACGATGGGCACGTTCAGCTCCCGCACCAGCTGGATCACATCCTTGCGGAAGCCCTGTTCGTCGGCCTGGGGGTGGCCGGGGCAGTAGATGCCGTCATAGACGGCGCGGCCCAGATGCTCGATGAAGGACCCGAAGATCCGCGGGTCCACCGGGGCGATGGTAAAGTCCCGGTCCACGGTCATGACGGCCTGGCGGTTGTTCAAAACGTTGTCCATAAGTCGGACTCCTTTCCCAATGAATGCTGTGTAAGGCGGCCCTGTGCGGGCGGCCGGAATACTGTTACTGTAAACGCCCGGGGGACGGTTTGTCGATGGGCGACGGTTTGGATTACTGGACAAATGTTCAAGTTTTTGCGGCGGGCGGGTCGGGGCCGGCGGGGTCCGGGTCGGCGAAAAACCGGGCGGGCAGGCGGATCTCGACGGTGTTTTCGAAGTAGGGGACAGAGGAAAACCGGAACTCCGCCCGGCCGTAAAAGGCCCGCAGCCGCTCGTAGATGTTGTGCAGCCCGATGTGCCGGTCCTCGTTTTTGCCCCGGCCTTCCCGCAGGATCTTTTCCGCCCGGGCAATGTCGATGCCCTGGCCGTTGTCGGTCACCGCAATGACCAGGTCCGCCCCCTGCAGGGCGAAGGTAATCTCGATCTTGGGCGGGAAGGGCACCCCGCCGTCGGACAAGCCGAACCCGTGGCGCAGGCTGTTTTCCACCAGCGGCTGCAGCGTGCATTTGGGCAGCAGTTTTTCCTGCAGCGACTTGGGCACGTTGGTCAGCAGCTCCACATCATGGCTGAACCGGCAGCTCATGATGTCCGCATAAGCCTGCACCTGGTCCAGCTCCCGGCGGATGGTGTGCTCGTTGTCGCCGTAGGCCAGGCTGATGCGGCAGTATTCCCCCAGCGAGGCGATCATGTGGCTGGCGTTTTCCGGCCGGCCGGTGAGCACCTCCATGTTGATGAACTCCAGCGTGTTGTACAGGAAGTGGGGGTTGATCTGCTCGGTGAGCAGCTGCATCCGGGCGGCGAACTTCTCCTGCTCGGTGCGGCGGATGTCCTCCATCTGCTGCTGGATGGTCTGTTCCATCCCGCACAGCGCCCGGTCCAGCTGGCCGATCTCGTCCGCCCGGCCGGGGAAGGCCAGGGCGCCGTCGTACCGGTTCTGTTCGATCCGGTGGACGGTCTGCATCAGGGTGCGCAGCGGGTGGGTGGTCAGCGAGGAGATGACCCCGCAGGCCAGCGTCACCGCCGCCACGGCGGACACCGAGATCAGCAAGAGCAGCTGGTAGATGGTGTCCCGCCAGGTGAGCAGCTGTTCCCGGGGCAGCAGGTTCACCAGGTACAGCCCGTCCCAGCTGCTGATGGGCTCCACATACACCGTCAGGTCGCCGTAGGGCAGCCAGTCCTGCCGGGCTTCGATGGTCTGGCTCAGCTGCTTTTTCAGCGGCTCGGCGGTGGGGTCGGCGGCGTCCGCCCACGCGGCGGCGTCGGCGGTCAGGCTCAGGGGTTCGCCGGCCTCGTTGGCCAGGTACAGGGTGCCCCGGTAGGCGTCCTCGCAGTACAGGTTCAGGTACTCGGTCACCGCCGCCGCGTCCAGAAAGACGTACAGCACCGCGTCGGCTTCGGCCGGGTCGCCCCGCACCAGCAGCAGGCTGGTGGTGTTGAAGTACAGCGGCACCACCAGGGTCAGCACCTCGTCCCCATCCTCGCCGGGCAGGGGGGCGGCGGGCAGCAGGGTGATGCCGCTCACCCCCGACAGGTCAAAGTCCAGCATCGCCCAGGCCTGGTCCCGGCGGCTGTCCTCGTAGGAATAAAAGACCTGGGGCACCCCGCCCAGCCGGCCGGTGCCCACCAGCAGCGCCCCCCGGGCCATGCCGCTCATCTGGGCAAACTCGGACAGGTCCTGCTGCAGGTCGTTGTTGGCCAGGGTGTAGCCTTCCTCGTCGGCCAGGGCGGCGGCCAGCACCTTCGCCCGGAAATCCGCCGAGGAGATCTTGCGCACCATCCGCTCCCGCAGTTCCCGGAAACTGCGGGAAAAGCTGTCCGCCGCGTCCTCGGTCTGCACCTGGGCGTCGGCCAGGGACTGGTCCATCAGGTACCCGTCAAAAAACAGCCCGGCGGCCAGCAAAATGCACAGCGAGATGCCCAGGATCGGCACCACCAGGGTCAGCCACAGCCGCAGGGTCAGGCGGCTGCGGAAAAGGGTCAGCAGTTTTTTCATAATGCCTCCGGTTTCCGGCAAAAGGGAAGAGGCCCGCCCGCCGGGGGCGGGGGAGAAGGGCAGTAAGTTGACATGGATCCATCGTTAAGGGACCGCGGGTTTGTCCTCCTGCCGGCACTGGTTCTGGTACTCGGAGGGGGTCATGCCGGTCTCGTGCTTGAACGCCCGGGAAAAGCTGCGGTAGTCCTGATAGCCGGTGCGGTAGGCCACCTCGCTGATGTTGGCGGCGCCGCTGCGCAGCAGCCGCTTGGCCTGGTCGATGCGGGCGCCCAGCAGGTAATCCCGGAAATTGACGCCGGTCTTCTCCTTGAAATAGATGGTGAAGTAGGCTTCGCTCAGGTTCACCTGGGCGGCCACGTCCTTGGCTTTCAGGTTGCGGTTCAGGTTGTCCCGGATATAGTCCTTGGCGGTGCGGATGATCCGGTTTTCGCTGGCGTCGCTGTCCTTGAGCAGCTGGCTGTACCGGGTGAAAAAGTCGCACAGCCAGCGGCGCATCTCCTCCAGGCTTTCGTAGTTGTTCAGCTCCTCATAGGAAAAGCTGATCTCGGGGGGCCGCTCGGGCTGGCGTTCCTGGATGCGCTTCTGGGTGTTGAGCACCAGGTACATGCACATGCCCACCACAAAGCTGGGCGGGGGCATCTGGATGTAGAGCAGCGCCTGGAAAAAGGCGTCGCAGTAGGTGCGGATGCCCTCCTCGTCATGTTCCAGGATCGCGTCGATGAGCGGGGCAAAGTCGATGCTGTCCCGGGAAAAGGCCGACCGCTGGGAGGCGATCAGCGAGGAATCGTAGATCTCCACCTCCGGGCTGTAGATCCGGTAGGTCAGCGCCTCCTGGGCCAGGGCGAAGCTGTGGCGGGTCTCGCCCCAGTCGGCCACCGGGTCCCCCAGCCCCACCTGCACCCGGGCGCCCCGGCGGCGCATCCCGGCGGCGCAGCCGATCAGCTTGGCGCGCAGCTCCTCGGGGCAGGCGCCGGCGGGCAGGTCCATCAGCACCACCAGCTGGTCGTCCTCATGCAGCCAGCACTCGGCCGGCAGGCCCAGAAAGGCCGGGGCCACCACCTCCCGCAGCAGGGCGGCGGGGGTCGCGTCCCCCGGGTCCAGCAGAAAAAGGGCCACGCAGTTGGGGCCGTTGCGCACCTTCAGGGGCAGGCTTTCCATGGCGGCGGCCCCCAGCCCGCCCCGGCTGTGCAGCAGCCGGTTCAGAAACAGCACCCGGGAACTTTCCACCAGCCGGGACAGCTGGGACAGGTCGGACGGGGCGGTCTGCCGGCCGGCCAGCACCTCCTGGCACTGCTGCAGCAGGGCGGCGCGGAACTCCTCGGTGTCCAGCGGTTTGAGGAAGTAGCTCTTCACCCCGTAGCGGATGGCCTTCTGGGCGTAGGCGAACTCCTCGTACCCGCTCAGGATCAGGAAGCGGGTGGGCAGGTTCTGCTCCCTGGCCCGGCGGATCACCTCCAGCCCGTCCAGCTCGGGCATGTTGATGTCCAGGATCGCAATGTCCGGCTTGTACCGGTTCAAAATGTCCATCGCCTGGGTGCCGGTGGCGGCGCAGCCGATCACCAGCGCCTGCTCCAGCATCCGCTCCACCAGGGCTTTCAGCCCGCTGCGGATGCTCCGCTCGTCGTCTGCGATCAGGACGGTGACCTTCTGGTTCATGCGCTGCCTCCTAGCCGTTTTTGTTGTGTTTGCTTCCTATATTTAATAGATTGGTCGGCGCCGCACCGCGCCGCACATGCGTCCAGTGGGGGCCTGCGGCCCGTCCGGCCCCCGATCCCAGCGCCATGATACCATAACAAAATTCCTTTTGCAAACAGGCCCTTGTGCAAAGCATACAAATCCCATAAAAGGGGGTTGTGCAAAACGAGTAGTTTTGACCGTTTTTATTGGGAAATGTTACACTTCCGATGAAAAAGGTCCTGTCAAAAACCTGTAAAAACGGTTACATTGAATACAGCAAGCGGCGCCGGAAAGACGACGCCGCAACGGCGGAAGAGGGACTTCCGCCAACCCGTTATCCAGAAAGGAGACACCTGCACATGAAACTTGCAAACAAGCGCACCCTGGCCAAAGTGACCGCGGTCGCCATGGCAGCCAGCATGCTGGCCGCCTGCGGCAGCTCCGGTTCCTCCACCGCCGCCTCCGGCGATGCCACCGGCGAAGCGGCCGCCTCCGGCGACAGCACCACCGCTTCGGGCGAGGCCACCGTTGTGGAAGTCTGGTCCAACAACCGCCACGACGAGACCTACATGACCCAGATGATCGACGAGTTCAACGCCAGCCATGATGACATCCAGATCGAGTACACCATCATGACCGACGACTGGGCCAACTCCATCCAGCTGGCCTTCCAGGCCAACACCGCGCCGGACATCATCACCATCGCGGCGTCGGATAACATGTTCCTGTCCGACTATGTCAACGGCGGCATGTTCGAAAGCCTGTCCCCCTGGATCGACGCCGACACCGACTTCCAGACCGTCACCGAAGTGTACGACCACATGTATGAGGGGCTGAACTCCATCGGCGACCAGATCTACTGGGTGCCCAACGGCGTGCGCTCCGGCACCCGCATCGAGTACAACAAGGACCTGCTCTCCGCCGCCGGCTATGACTCCATCCCCACCACCCTGGATGAGCTGGTGGAAGCGGCCGCGGCGGTCACCGCCAACGGCGGCGGCACCACCTACGGCGTGGGCTTCACCTCCTCCAGCCCGCTGAGCCGCTGGCTGGAAGGCGTCGCCACCATGAGCGGCGCCACCTACCGTGGCTATGACTACACCACCGGCACCTACGACTTCTCCAGCTGGAAGCCGGTCATCGAATCCGCCGCCAAGTTCTTCACCGACGGCTCGGTCCTGCCCGGTTCCGAGACCCAGGGCGTGGACAACTCCCGTGCGCTGTTCGCCCAGGGCGCCTTCGCCATCTGGGGCAACGCTTCCCAGGAAGCCGGCGTCTTCACCGACCAGTTCCCCATCGAGAGCTTTGAGTGGGGCGTGGCCGAACTGCCCACCATCACCGGCGAGGTCACCGGCGCGCTGGAAATGACCCCGAACTTCGGCTTTGCGATGCTCACCAACTCCGACTGCAAGGACCAGGCCTGGGAGGTCATCAAGTACTTCTCCAGCGAGGACTTCATGAAGGGTTACCTGGAGGGCGGCTACACCCTGCCCATCTCCAACTACATGTCCGAGCGGATCGACTCCTCCCTCACCGGCCGTCTGGCGGACTTCGCCCTGCAGGACTATGAGGACGTCTTCCCCACCCCGCCGACGGTCACCGTGGACGGCGACGACTACGGCCAGACCCTGTGGAACGCCATCCTGGGCAATGTCAGCGCCGACGAGGCCATTGAGGACCTGAACACCCGCTACAACGACGCCCTGGAGCGTGCGCTGGAAGCCGGCAGCACCCAGCGGGTCATCATCGAGGACTATGACCCCGCCCATCCCAGCGCCGGCACCGTCACCTACTCGGCCGAATAAGGCGACCCGCAGCCCGGGGCCCGGCACCGCCGCCGCCCTATGGATGCCGCTGAACGGCTCGTGAACCAAGCCTTCAGTTCCCAAAGGAAAACGGTGTCCTCCCGCACGGGTCCCCCGTGCGGGAGGACACTTTTTAAGCGGGTCCCCGCTTTGGCCGCCCCGACACCGTATGACAAAAAGCAAGGGGGAATTCTTCATGTAAGCGTCCGCACCGGCCAAATCGACCGGGCACATCAAGACCCACGACGGGCTTTCCGTCGCGCTGATGATGGCCCCGGCGGTCCTGATGCTGGTAGTCTGTTCCATCTACCCGTTCATCTGGGTCTTCCGGTATATCTGCTACGAATACAACGGCATGACCGCCTACTTCAGCGGGATGCGCAACTTCGAGCGCATGTTCCAGGACGCCGCCTTCTGGGGCAGCGTGGGGCATACCTTCGAGTACGCCATCCTCAAGCTGATCTTCATTCTGCCGCTGGCCCTGATCATGGCCGTGCTCATGCAGCAGAAGATCAAGGGCTCCGGCATTTTCCGGGTCGTCTACTTCATGCCCACCATCATCTCCAGCGCCATCTCGGCATTGGTGTTCAGCTTCATCTTTGCGGCGTACAACGGCGTGCTCAACGCGGTGCTGCGGGCCACCGGCATCATCAGCCAGAACATCAACTGGCTGGGTGATTCGGGGGTGGCCATGTGGAGCGTGCTGATCCTGGCCATCTGGGGCGGCTTCGGCAACTACATGATCTACTTCATGTCCGGCCTTTCCAGCGTGCCCGGCGATGTGTACGAGTCCGCCATGATCGACGGGTCCAGCGGGCTGCACACCTTCTTCCACATCACGCTGCCGATGCTCAGCCCGATGCTCAAAACCATCCTGATGCTGGCCATCACCACCGCCTTCAAGGATTATGAGTCCATCATGGTCCTGACCAACGGCGGGCCGGACAACCGCACCATGGTCATGTTCCTGTACATTTACCGGCTGCTGTTCGGCTCCAACTCCAACAATCCGTCCATCGGCTACGCCTGCGTGCTCAGCCTGATGGCGGCGGTCATCGTCGGCATCGTGACCGGCATCTACATGCTGATCGCCCGCAAGCTGGACGATGTGATGTAAGGGAGGTACAACAATGGCTCACGCAAAAGCTGCAAAGGGTTCCTCCGGCGCCGTGCTGTCCACCGGCAGCCGCATCGCCCGGGGCGTGCTCTTCGTCTTCATGCTCATCGTCGCCGCCCTGACCCTCTACCCGGTGCTGTATGTTCTGTTCGGCTCCTTCAAGGAAAACGCCGAACTGCTGGTGGGCGGCGTCAACATGTTCCCCAAGGTCTGGAGCATCGAAAACTATGTGGAAGCCTGGCAGCAGGCCGACTTCAGCGTCTACACCATGAACTCGGTGTTCATCGCGGTGGGGGTCATGCTCCTGTCCCTCTTCGCCACCTCCATGGCCGGGTATGTGCTGGGCCGGCGCAGCAACAAGATCCTCAAGCTGATCTACGCCACCTTCACCGCCTTCATGTTCATCAACGTGGGCTCGGTGTCGCTGCGCCCGCTGTTTGAACTGGCCATCGACCTGCACCTGAACACTTCGCTGTTCAGCGTCATCTTCATCAGTGCGGCGGGCCAGCAGGCCACCTTCATCTTCCTGCTGACCTCCTACATGAAGAGCATCCCCAAGGAACTGGACGAGGCCGCCACCATCGACGGCTGCACCTTCTTCCAGACCTTCTACAAGATCATCCTGCCGCTGATGCGCCCGATGCTGGCCACGGTGGCGCTGCTCTCCTTCCGCGGCGGCTGGAACGAGTACATCATGCCGCTGGTCTTTACCATGACCGACCCCTCCAAGCGGCCCTTGACCGTCGGGGTCAACATGCTCAAAAACTCCGGCGACGGCGCCGCCGCCTGGAACATCATGTTCGCCGGCGCGGTCATCGCCATCATCCCGATCCTGCTCATCTACATCGTGGCCAGCCGTTACTTCATCGACGGCCTGACCGGCGGTGCCGTGAAGGGCTGATCCCACCCCCAACTGCCCCCGCCGGGCCCCCGGCGGTGCCTGCGGCCGGGCTGTCCCACCGCCCCAGTGGCGACCGGGGCGGCCCGGCCTTCTGTTTTGCAAGCCCCGGCCCGGCGCACCCCCGCCCGGGCCGCCACCCAAAGGAGGCATGTATGGAACTGAAAGACTATCTCACCGAGGTCGTGGCCCCCAAGATCCAGGGGGACGGCGGCTGGCTGGACGTGCTGGCCGTGGACGGCGACGCCGTCAAGGTGCAGCTGCAGGGCGAATGCTCCAAATGCAGCATCGCCAAGGACTGCATGGACTGGGTCTGCGCCGAGGTCCGCCGGGACCTAAGGCGGGAGATCCAAATCGAATTTGTCCGCCGCAAACCCTTTTTCTGGGATACCGTCTGACGAAAGGCAAGGTGAAGGACCATGGCATTTGTGCAGGTGATCCGCCGCAGCATGCGGCCGGAAGAGTATACCGACCTGCGGTTCAACTGGCTCAAGCGGGCCATCTACGCCCAAAAGTATGAGATCACCGACATCCGCATCCGGGACGCGAGGCAGGTGGCGGAAAACGAGTTCGACTACGCCCCCGGGGACTGGCGCCCGCTGCGCCGGGGGGAACTGTACTACACCCCCGACGGCACGGTCTTTTTCAGGGCGAAGGCCACCATCCCGCCCGAACTCAGGGGCAGGGAACTCTGGCTGAGCCTGTGGACCGCCGCCGAGGTGCTGATCAAGGTCAACGGCCGCTACCTGGGCGGGCTGGACCCCAACCGGGACCGCACCCTGCTGAGCCCCTACATCGACAGCGACGAGCTGGACATCGAGATGGAAGGGTACAACCGCTCCAAGCCGGACGACGAGCGCAACCCCGACGCCATGGCGCTGCGGGGCTGCCGCCAGACCTTCCAGGGGCTGTATATCGCCACCATCCGGCACGAGGTGCTGGACCTGCTCTACGACCTGCAGCTGCTGCTGGACGTGGCCAAAAGCAGCTATTTCAACGAGGATTACCGCAAGTTCCTCAACCGGGAACTGTCCAGGGCGCTGGACCTCATCGACTTTGACGCGCTGCGGGCGGCGGAGGACCTGCCCACCGGCGACATGCGGATCGAAGGGGAGGAGGAAGCCGCCTTCCTGGCCCAGGTGAAGGCGGCCACCCGCTATATTGCGGATGTGATCTACGCCAACGACGACTTCAAGGGCACCGGCAACGTGGCGCTGGTGGGGCATTCCCACCTGGACCTGGCCTACTACTGGCGGCGGATCCACACGGTGGAAAAGAACGCCCGCACCGTGCTGATCCAGCTGCGGCTGATGGACCGCTACCCCGACTTCAAGTACACCCACACCCAGGCGTATACCTATGAACTGCTGGAAAAATACCACCCCGACCTCTTTGCCGAACTCAAGGAGAAGGTGGCCGCCGGCCAGTTCGAGCCGGTGGGGGCGATGTATGTGGAGCCGGACTGCAACATCCCCGCCGCCGAAAGCCTGGCCCGGCAGCTGCTTTACGGCCAGCAGTATTTCCGCAAAACCTTCGGGCGGACCATCCGCAACGCCTGGCTGCCGGATGTCTTCGGCAACAGCTGGATTCTGCCCCAGATCCTCAAAAAAGGCGGGGTGGACTTCTTTGTCTCCAACAAGATGTCCACCTGGAACGACACCAACCGCTTCCCCCACAACAACTTCCGCTGGCGGGGCATCGACGGCACCGAGGTCTACGCCAGCGTGCCGCCCACCCACTTCATCACCTGGAACATGCCCAGTCAGATCCAGGAAAACTGGGAAGCCTACCAGGACAAGGAGACCGGCGGCCAGACCCTGTCGATGTTCGGCTACGGGGACGGCGGCTCCGGCGCCACCGAGGAGATGATCGAACTGATGCACCGGTTCGGCAAACTTTCGGTGATGCCCAAGACCGAGCAGATGGGCGGGCAGGAATTCCTGGACCGCAACCTCAAGGACAACGACAAGCTGGAAGTCTGGGACGGGGAGCTCTACCTGGAGATGCACCGGGGCACCTTCACCACCAAGGCGGCCCTCAAGCGGGCCAACCGGGCGCTGGAGTTCGCGCTGCGGGACGCCGAGCTGCTGGGGGTGCTGCGCATCGCCGCCGGCGAAGCCTTCGACGCCGACGGATTCCGGGATACCTACAAGAAGTTCCTGGTCAACCAGTTCCACGACATCCTGCCCGGCAGCCACATCCACCCGGTGTTTGAGGACGCCATGGCCGACTATGCCGCGGTGGAACAGGCGCTGGCGGCGCTGCGGGGCGCCGGCGGCCGGTGGTTCAACACCCTCAACTTCCGCCGCAGCCTGCCGGTCTTTGTGGCGGAGGAGGGCGGCCCGGACACCCGCTGCGGCGTGGCCGGCCGGTTCGTCCGCCCTGAATTGGAAGCCTTCGCCGCCGCCGAGACCCTGCCCGACCTGCCCGCCTGCCCCGGCTGGCTCACCCGGGACGGCCTGCGGGTGGAAACCCCGGTCTACCGCCTGCAGTTTGATGAGGACGGCAGCCTGCTCAGCGTCTATGACAAGGCGCTGGACCGGGAATGGGTGGACGGCGTCTGGAACCGGCTGCACATCTACCAGGACCTGCCCGGCACCTACGACGCCTGGGACATCCTGCCCAACTACAAAGACAAGGAGCTGACCCTGCAAGTCACCGCCCCGCTGGCCCTGCTGCGCGCCGACGACCGGATGGCCGAGTTCGCGGCCACCGTCGCCACCAAAAAGAGCCGCTGGACCCGCATCATCCGGCTGTTCGCCGCCGACCGGCTCATCGAGGTGGAAAACCAGGTGGACTGGCAGGAGACCCACAAGCTGGCCAAGGCCGAGTTCGGGGTCAACGTCCTCACCCGGGAGCTGGTCTGCGATACCTCCGCCGGCTTCATCCGGCGGGAAACCCACCGCAACACCAGCTGGCAGCAGGCCCGGTTCGAAGTCTGCAGCCACAAATGGTGCGACCTGGGCGAGACCGGCGCCGGCGTGGCCTTCCTCAACCAGGGGCTGTACGGCGTCGGGGTGGGGGGCAACCACATCACCCTCAGCCTGCTGCGGGCCACCATGCGGCCGGACATCACCGCCGACCGGGGCCGCCACCTCTTCTGCTACCAGATCCTGCCCCATGCCGGGGACTTTGTGGCCGCCGGCATCAACCGCAAGGCGCTGGAGCTCAACCAGCCGCTGACCCGCCCCGCCCTGCCCGCCGCCCGCCCCGCCGGGCTGCAGGCGCTGCTGGACGACCTGGCCGCCGCCGGCGACCGGCTGGTGCTGCAGGCCATCAAACCCGCCGAGGACGGCCGCCGGGTGGTGGTCCGCCTGGCCGAGTGCGACGGCCGCCGCGGCGCCCTGGCCCTGCACACGCCGGTGCAGCCGGTCAACCTGCTGGAAGACGCCGAGGGCGAACCCACCGCCCGGCTGGCCTACCGGCCCTTCGAGATCCTTTCCTTTGCCGTAAACCTCCAAGATCTGCAGTAAACCCGGCGGCGGGGGGCAAGGGCGTGGCCCCGCACCCCCGCCGCCGCCCTGTGCCGGGCCACCCGCCCGGCCCAACAACAGAGGAGACCCTTATGCAAGAACTGATCGAAAAGCGCTGCCACGAGGATTTCTCGGTGCTGCAGCTGGGCGCCCTGCCGCCGGCCAACTACTTCATCCCCTTCGCCCCCGGCCAGGACCCCTTTGCCCCGCGGGAAACCTCCGCCCGCTTCACCTCCCTCAACGGCGAATGGCAGTTCGCCTGTTACCCAAGCCCCCGGGCCGCCGCGGCCGACTGGCCCCGGCTGCGGCAGGTCTTCGCCGCCGGCGAAGGGGCCCGCATCCCGGTGCCCGCCTGCTGGCAGCTGCAGGGGTACGGCGCCCCCCAGTACCTGAACTTCCGCTATCCCTTCCCCTTTGACCCGCCCTTTGTGCCGGACGAAAACCCCACCGGCGTCTACCACCGGCGGTTCACCGCCCGGCCCCGCCCCGGCCGCCGGCTGCACCTTGTGCTGGAAGGGGTGGACAGCTGCTTCTACCTGTATGTGAACGACGCCTTCGCCGGCTACAGCCAGGTCAGCCACAGCCCCGCCGCCTTCGACATCACCGATTTTCTCCGCCCGGGGGAGAACACCCTCACGGCGGCGGTGCTGCAGTGGTGCGACGGCAGCTACCTGGAATGCCAGGACAAGTGGCGGCTTTCCGGCATTTTCCGGGATGTCTACCTGCTGGACCGCCCCGCCGCCGGCCTGACCGGCTACCGGCTGACCGCCCGGCTGGAGCCGGACGGCGCCGGCACCCTGCAGCTGAGCTGGGACAACGCCCCCGGCCACGCCGGCGACCCCTGCACCGGCACCGCCGAACTGCGGGACCCGGACGGCGCGCTGCTGGCCAGCCTGCCCTTTGAGGAGGGCGCCCCCCTCACCATCCCGGTGGAGGCCCCCCGCCCCTGGACCGCCGAGACCCCCGACCTCTACCGGCTGACCCTCACCGCCGCCGGCGAGACGGTGGGGGAGGAGGTGGGCTTCCGCCGCCTGGAGATCCGGGACGGGGTGCTGCGGTACAACGGGGTGGCCATCAAGCTGCGGGGGGTCAACCGGCACGACTTTTCCCCCACCGGCGGCGCCGCCGTCACCCGGGCCGAGATGGAACAGGACCTGCGGCTGATGAAGCAGTACAACGTCAACGCCATCCGCACCTCCCACTACCCCAACAGCCCGGAGTTCCTGCAGCTCTGCGACCGGTACGGCTTCTACCTCATCGACGAAGCCGACCTGGAAAGCCACGGCAGCAACGACGGCTACGGGCTGTTCATCGACGGCAAGCAGAACAAGCAGGGCCTGGCCTATGTGGTCAGCCACCCGGGGTTCGCCCCGGCCATCCGGGACCGGGTGGAGCGGCTGGTCCGCCGGGACCTCAACCGCCCCTGCGTGCTGATGTGGAGCCTTGGCAACGAGTCCGGCTACAGCGAAGCCATGCGGGACGCCGGCCGCTGGGTCAAACGGTTCGACCCCACCCGCGCCCTGCACTATGAGCAGAGCTGGCTGCAGCTGCCCGGCGGCACCGCCGAGGATGTCTGCGACGTGATGAGCCGGATGTACGAATCGCTGGAGGACTGCCGCCTCTACCTGGGGCGGGAGGACGCCCGCCGGCCCCTCTTCCTCTGCGAATACGCCCACGCCATGGGCAACGGCCCCGGCGACCTGGAGGATTACTGGCGGATCTTCTATTCCGACCCCCACTACCTGGGCGGCTGTGTCTGGGAATGGTGCGACCACGGCCTGCGGGAAGGCCAGGGCCATGGCGGCAGGCCCCGTTACACCTACGGCGGCGACCACGGCGAGGCGGTCCACGACGGCAACTACTGCATCGACGGGCTGGTGGCCCCCGACCGCGCCCCCAAGCCCGGCGTTTTTGAGATGAAGAACGTCTACCGCCCGCTGCGGGTGGAGCGCACCCCCGAAGGGGCCTTCCGGCTGTGGAACATGACCGACTTCACCCCCTCGGGCCGGCTCTTCCGCTGCTGGTACGAGCGCACGGTGGACGGGGTGGTGACCGACCGGGGGGAGATCCCCACCGACATCCCGCCCCACGGCAGCGTGCTGGTCACCCTGCCCGGCTGCGAACACCCCGCCCCCGGCACCGACATCCGGTTCCTGGCGGTGCGCGCCGGCGCCCCGGCCAACTACGGCGCGGTGGACGACCCCGACGTGCTGGGCTGCCAGCAGATCCCCCTGGCCCCGGCCGCCCCGGCCCCCGAACCCGCCCCCGACCCGGCCGCCCCGGCGCCCCGCTGCCGGGCGCTGGAAACCGGCGGCTGGCAGGTGGAAGGGGACGGCTGGGCCTGGGTGCTGGACCGCACCGGCCTGCCGGTGGCGCTGCAGGCCGGCGGCCGCAGCTGGTTCGCCGGGGGGATGCAGTACTGTTTGTACCGCGCCCCCATTGACAACGACATGCTGGTCCGTCTACAATGGGAGAAGATGGGCCTGACCCGCCTGCGCCCCAAGTGCTACCGGGCGGCGGCCGCCCCGGGCCCCGGCGGGGTCACGGTCACCGCCGACCTGTCGCTGGGCAGCGAGGTTTACCGCCCGGTCTGCCGCATCGCCCAGACCGTCACCGTCGCGCCGGACGGCGCCCTGACCTTCCGGGCCAGGGTGCAGGCGGCGCCGCTGCACACCGCGCTGCCCCGGTTCGGCGTCCACTTTGCGCTGGACCCGGCCTTTGACAAGCTGGCCTATTTCGGCTACGGCCCCTTCGAAAGCTATGCGGACAAGCACCAGGCCAGCTGGCGGGGCGTCTTCGAAAGCCGGGTGGCCGACCAGTTCGTGGATTACATCCGCCCGCAGGAAAATTCCGCCCACATGGGCTGCCGCTGGGCCCGGCTCACCGGCCCGGCGGGCACGCTGGGCATCCGGGGTCTGCCGGAATTCAGCTGCACCGCCACCCCCTATTCGGTGGAAGACCTGACCGCCGCCGACCACAGCGACGCGATCTTCCCCGGCGGGCGCACCGAGGTCTACCTGGACTACCGCCAGCACGGCATCGGGTCGGAAAGCTGCTGCACCACCCTGCCCGACTGCTACCGATTTGAAGAAAAACAGTTCACCTTTGCCTTCCGGCTGGAACCCCGGCCGGCGGCGGAATGAGGTTAATGACAATGATGGAAACCAACCTGCCGGATTCCGGCTTTCTCACCTGTTTTTACTACACCGGCCGCCACACCACCGACTTTGCCTGCGACGCCCGGGACGAAAACCAGCTGCGGCTGGAAAAAAAGATGCGCGCCGCGGCCGCCCGCCACGCCCCCTTCACCCCGCCCGCCCCGGACGCCGTGACCCTGGGGGGCCCCAGCCCGCTGGGCGAACCCTGGCGGTTCTACTACAGCCACGGCAACATCTATCTGGACGATTCCTACTTTTATAATACCCTCCATCAGGTGGAGATGCACGCCGTCACCGGCCTGCGGGCCGCCGCCCCCTGCACCCTGCATGCCACCCTGTGGAGCTACGACGCCGTGGACCTGTGGGTCAACGGCCGGCGGGCCGGGGGCATCGACCTGCCCTGCTACAAGCCCATCCGCCAGGCCGAGCTGGACCTGCCGCTGCAGGCCGGCGACAACCAGATCTACCTGCGGCTGGAGACCCTCGGCGTGCGGGACACCCGGGTGGCCTTCGCCCTCAGGCTGCACAACCCGCCCGCCGGGCTGCGCATCGCCCTGCCCGACCCCGACCGGGCCGCCCCCTGCCTGGAGGCCGCCGCCCTGCTGGACGGCGCGGTGCTGGACGGCGACACCCTGCGCCTGCCCGCCCCGCTGCCCGCCGGGGCCCGCATCCTCTACCACAACCCGGGGTTTGACCTGCGCAGCCCGGCGCCCCGCACGGTCAGCCAGCCGGCGGCCGGTTTGCGGGAAGTCCCCCTCACCGGCCCGCAGCGGACCTTCTCGCTGGAGATCCCGGCCGGCCAGGCGGCGCTGACCCGCCGCTTCGCCCGGGCCGTGGCCCCCGCCCCGGTCTACCGGCCGGAGGACAGCCTCCCCGCGCTGCTGGAGCGCATCGCGGCGGTGGGCTCCATCCGGCGGGAGGAGGACGCCGGCTTTGCCATGTACCCGATGCTGGCCCGCCGCGCCCTGGGCCAGACCCCCGACACCGACCATGCGGAACTGCGGGTCACCCTGCAGGAGATCGAAAACCGGATGGACTGCGCCGACTTCATGACCACCGCCCTGGTGCGCTACCTGAAGGAGTACGGCTTCCCCGAGGACCTGCAGGGGGAACTGCGCCGGGTCATGCTGGGCTTCCGCTACTGGATGGACGAGCCCGGCCAGGACGGCATGTGCTTCTGGAGCGAAAACCACACCCTGATGTTCTTCGAGACCGCCTACTTCTTCGGCGGCTTCTACCCGGACGAAGTCTTCCGGCGGTCCGGCCTCACCGGCCTGGCCCTGCGGGAGCGGGGCCGCCGGCGGATCGCCGAATGGCTGGCGGATGTGAACCGGGAAGGGTTTGACGAGTTCAACAGCACCGTCTACACCCCCATCACCTTTGCGGCGCTGCTCAACCTGGTGGACTACGCCGAGCCCGACCTGGCCGAACCCGCCGCCCGGGCCTGCGACCGGCTGCTGCGCCAGATGGCCCGCCATGTGTACAGGGGGGTGGTCTTTTCCCCCATGGGGCGGGTGTACGACGGGGTGCTGGCCCCCTGGCGGGAAAGCCTGCAGGCGCTGGCCCACGCGGCCGACCCCGCCGCCCCCGATGTCTACAACGAATGGCTCAGCGTGCTGGCCACCACCCGCTACCGCTTCCCCGACGACCTGCGGGCGATCATGGCCGAGACCGGCGACTTCACCTACCCCACCAGCAACGCGGTGGTCCAGCTGCGCAAAACCCCCGACTACCTGCTCACCAGCGTCCAGTCCCCCCGGCGGGACGGGGTGGACCGGTCCTGGCAGCCGGATGAGCGGGAGGAAGCCAAGGACCACTTCCTGTATGTGAAATCCCTCAACGAGCATTTCCACGGCACCACCCAGTTCCAGCCCGGCGAATACGGCTACCAGCAGCACCTGTGGACCGCCGCGCTGGACACCGACCTGCTGGTCTTCGCCAACCACCCGGGCCAGACCTGCGACGCCGAGACCGAGGTGCGCCCCGGCTACTGGTACGGCAACGGCGTCATCCCGGCGCTGCGCCAGCAGGGGCGGGTGCTGGGGGCGGTCTACTGCATCCCGGCGGACTGCCCGATCCAGTTCACCCACCTGTACTGGGACGCCGCCAAGTTTGACGAGACCCGCGCCGCCGGCGGCTGGCTGCTGGGCCGCCGGGGCGAAAGCTACCTGGGTGTGTGGTGCAGCGCCGACCTGCGGGACCACAACGACCTGCTGTTCGGCTGCGAAAAGCGGGCCGAAGCCCCCCGCGCCGCCTACCTGGTGGTCTGCGGCAGCGCCGCCGAGGACGGCAGCTTCGACGCCTTCGCCGCCGGCTGCGCCGCCCGCGCCCCCGCCTTCGACCCGGACGCCGCCACCCTGCGCTGCACCGAGTTTGCCCTCACCTTTACGCCTGGGCAGAACGGGACCCAAATCGTGGGGTGAGGGGGCTTTTCCTGCGGGGGCTCCCGCAGGCCCCTTCCCGCCCTGCCGCCGGCGCTGATCTTTTTTCTGTTCTATCGACATATCGTTGTTCTTTCGTGACCGAAAGAACCAAAGGTCCCGCCGTTTCGATGCGGCGGCCGCCGACCAGGGGTCCGCAGGACCCCTGGACCCCCCGTGTCGTTGCGTTGGCGGCGATTTTCGGCGGGTGCTGCGGCGCCCCACCGTAGACGGGGCGCCGCCCTTGGTGCATCTCCATGATTTTTACGTCGGTGGCTGCCGCGCCGGCCCACCGTAGACGGGCCGGCGCACAACGTGCGTCTCCATATCGGTACGTACCGTCCATTGTTCAAGGCGCTACCCACTTTCAGGGCAACCTCGCATCCTGCCCCGCCGCCCACGCTGCCAAAATCGGCCTGACGGGCGTCCCGGCGTCGCTCACCCGGCCGGACACCCCGCGCCCCGCCCCGCTTCTCACGCTGCTTTTTTCTTTATTGGCCTAGCGGGCTTCTCGGAGCCCCATACCCCGCGGTCAACCCCGCGCCCTCCCGCGCCGCCGGCGATGAATTTCCCTGTCCCGACCTGTGTTTGTAAAACGGCCCCGAGGGGGCCCCGTCA
>NHCFR01400__coassemble_1022_pt1 | contig 15884 bp, 13 predicted proteins | sample NHCFR01400__metabat2_low_PE_021 | metagenome-assembled genome bin NHCFR01400
CGTGCGGGGGGCGCGGTGGGGGCGCCAGGTGCGGGGCGAGAAGAGCGCCAGCATCGGGAACAGCTCCAGTCGGCCGGCCAGCATATCAAAGCTGAGCAGCCATTTGCACCAGGGGGAGAAATCGGCGAAGGACCCCATCGGGCCGACGATCTCCAGGCCGGGGCCCACATTGTTGAAGCAGGTGGCCACGGCGGTGAAGGTGGTGATGAGGTCGAAGCCGTCGAAGGAGAGCAGCAGTACCGACCCGGTGAAGATCACGAGGTAGACCGTCAGGTAGGCGCCGACGCTGCCCACCATCCGCTTGTCCAGGGGCTTGCCCTCAAACCGGACGGTGGTGACGGCGTGGGGGTGCAGCACCCGGCGGACCTCCTGGGCGGCGGACTTGAAGAGGATGACCACCCGGGAGACCTTGAGCCCGCCGGCCGTGGAACCGGCACAGGCCCCCACGAACATCAGCAGCACCAGGATGGTGCGGGAGAAGGAAGGCCAGAGGTTGAAGTCGGTGGTGGCGTAGCCGGTGGTGGTGATGATGGAGGACACCTGGAAGAAGGCCAGCCGCACCGCCTGGCCCAGACCGTCGCACAGGTGGAGGATGTTGCCGGTGATGGCGACGGTGGACACCGCCACGATGCCCAGGTAGGCCAGCAGTTCTTCGGAGAAGAGCGCTTCCTTGAAATGCCGCAGCAAAAGGAAGTAATACAGGTTGAAGTTGATGCCGAACAGCAGCATGAAGATGCCGATAACCCACTCGGCATAGGGGCTGTTGTACGCCCCGACGCTCAGCGCCCGGGAGCTGAAGCCGCCGGTGCCCGCCGAACCGAAGGAATGGATCAGCGAATCAAACAGCGGCATCCCACCCAGGCAGAGCAGCACCACCTCGGCCACCGTCATGACCAGATAGATGCGGTAGAGGATCTTGGCGTTGTCCTGCAGTTTGCTGGACAGTTTGCCCACCGAAGGGCCGGGCACCTCGGCCCGCATCAGGTGCATGGCGCGGCCGTCGGTCAGGGGCATGACGGCCATCAGAAAGACCAGTACCCCCATGCCGCCCACCCAGTGGGAAAAACTGCGCCAGAACAGCATCCCGTGGCTCATAGCCTCCACGTCGGTGAGGATGGTGGAGCCGGTGGTGGTAAAGCCGGAGACCATTTCGAAAAAGGCGTCGGTATAAGCAGGGATCTCGCGGGAGATATAAAACGGCAGTGCGCCGAAGGCCGACAGCAGCACCCAGGCCAGCGCGGCCACCACCAGGCCGTCGCGGGCGTAGATGGTGGTGTTCTTCGGCCGGCGCAGCCCGAAGGCGCAGCCCAGCAGGGCCAGGATCGCCGTGGGGATCAGGAAGGCGAGGAGGGTGTCTTCGCCGTAGAGCAGGGCGCAGCCCAGCGGAATGAGCAGAAGGCCCGCTTCCACCAGAAAGATGCGGCCGAGCACATACAGGACCATCCGATAGTTCATGGCCGCACCCCCTTACTGCAGGATGTCCCGCAGGTCGTTGATGCGGGCGCCGGTGGTGATGACCACCACATCATCGCCGGGCTGGAGCGTGTCCGCCCCGGAAGGGATGATGGCCTGGCCGTTCTGCCGCACGATGCCGGCCAGCAGCACTTCCTGGCGGATCGGCAAATCCTTGAGCGGGATATTGACATAGGGCGCCTTGCTGCCCACGATGAATTCCAGCGCTTCCACCCGGCCGCCCACCACCCGGTGCAGCGCCTTGATGTTGGACCCGAGGCTGTTCTGCATGGCCCGCACATACTGCAGGATGGATTCGGAGGTGACGGTAGCGGTGGAGACCACGCTGTCCAGCATGCCGTTGGCGGTGGCCAGCTCGGCAAAGGAGGGGCGGTTGACCTTGGCCACCACCTTGCAGCGGTCCCCCTGGGCCGCATACATCGACAGGATGATGTTGGTCTCGTCCAGGCCGGTGAGCGCCACAAAGGCGTCCATGTCGGCCAGGCCCTCCTCATTGAGCAGCTCGCTGTCGGCGGCGTCGCCGTGGATGACCAGCACCCCGGGCAGCCGCTCGCTCATAAGGCGGCAGCGCTCGGCGCTGGAGTCGATGACGGTGATGTGCATGCGGATGTCCCGCAGTTCCTTGATCAGATAGTAGGCCATGCTGCTGGCCCCCACCACCATCACGTTGTTGGCCCGGGCCTTGAAGATCCCCAGGCGGCGGAAGAAGTCCCCCAGGTCCCGCGGGGTCGCGGTCAGGTAGATCTTGTCCCCTTCCTGCAGGGTGAAAGAGCCGCCGGGGATCACGATGTCCCGCCCGCGGGCCACTGCGCAGATCAGGATCTTGACATGGATGTTGCGGTACAGGTCGGACAGCGCCATGCCGATGAGCGGGTTGCCGGGGTTCAGCCGGTATTCGATCAGCTCGAAGCGGCCGCGGCAGAACCGTTCCAGCTTGATGGCGCTGGGGAACCGCAGCACCCGGGCGATCTCGCGGGCGGTGGCCTTTTCGGGGTTGATGATCATGGACAGACCCAGTTCCCCGCGCATGATCCGCAGCTGCCGCTCATACTCCGGGTCGCGGATGCGGGCGATGGTGTGCCGGGTGCCGATCTTTTTGGCCACCAGGCAGGCCAGCATGTTGATCTCGTCGCTGGATGTGGTGGCGATCAGCAGATCCGCCCCCGTCTCAAACGCTTCCTGCTGGACATCGTAGCAGGCCCCGTTGCCCGCCACGCCGCGCACATCATAGACGTTCATGATGTCCTCGGTCCGGCCGGCGTCGCAGTCGATGGCAACGATGTCGTGGCCCTCTGCCGTCAGCTGCTCGGTCAGGGCGCGGCCGACTTTGCCAAGGCCCACAATCACAATTTGCATACCTTACACCTCCGAGCCGGACCGCAGGCCGCCCCGGCTCTTTTTCTTTGCTTCTTCTTTGCTTCCACGCCATTATAGCAAACCGCGGCCGAATTTCAACACAATCTTAGCTGTTTCTTGGTCTATTTCGCATTTTCTTTGCCACTTCTTAGCTTTGCAGCCAGCCCGGCCCGCCGGCGGGCGAAAAAAAATCCTTGCATTTTGGCGGCATGTGTGCTAAAATACCCTTTGCAATGCCGGGCGCGGTCCCGGCGGCATCTGCGGAAGTGCTGGAATCGGCAGACAGGCACGTTTGAGGTGCGTGTGTCCATGACGTGTGGGTTCAAGTCCCATCTTCCGCACCAAGAAAAAGAGCGTCGAGACGGTGTCTCGGCGCTCTTTTTGTATTGTCTGCTCTCTGGATCTTTTTGTGGCTTTGCTGTTTGTCCCGGCCGCGGGCACGGCCAAGGCGAAGCGCCCCGGCTGTCCGGACATTCCGGACAGCCGGGGCGCCTGGTCTTTTTTTGTACCGGAGGCGGGAGCGACCGGCTCAGTTTTTCTGCCGTCCGGTGAGCCAAAGCAGGGCCGCGCACTGCACCGCCAGCGCCGCCGCCGTGACCGCCAAAGCCAGGCCCAGTACCACCCCGGTATGCCCGGCCAGCGGCACGGCCAGTCCGGCCGCCCCCAGCAGGGCGGCCCACGGCTGTCGACGGCGCAGCAGCCAGACCGCCGCGGCGGCGGTACAGGCCATGACCCCGCAGGCCAGCGCCGCGGCGGCCTGCCCGGGCTGCCAGCGGCCGACCGCCGCAAACAGAGCCCAGACCGGCAGGGTCCGGGTCAGCAGGGTACAGCCGCCGACCGTCAACGTGTAAACCGGCGCCAGCCGCTGCCGGCAGGGCATCGCCAGCAGGGCCGCCACCGTGTCCTGCAGGCGGCGCCCCTGCAGCTGCTGGAGCAGGACGCCGGCCGTGTACCAGGCGGCGCTCAGGCAGAGCACCGCCGGCGCGACGGTCACCTGCCAGCCGGCAGCCCGGACGGCCAGGTACAGCACCCCGGCGGCCGCAGCAGCCATACCGCGCCGACCGCCGCCCCCAGCCGCACCAGCCAGGGCCCGGCCGCCGCTTCCGGGCAGCCGGCCGCCAGAAAACGGCGGGAATCGAAGAGGATCGCCAGCCCGGCCGAGGCCAGGAATTCCCACAATCCGGTGCCCAGCTCATACAGGAAGGCGAAGAGCAGGCAGAGTTCGGGGGCGCGGCGCAGCCGCCGCCAGGCGAGCCCCGCCAGCAGCAGGGTCTCGGCAGCCAGCACCCCCGTTGCCGGCACCCCCGCCCCCTGCAGGGCCGACCGGGTGATGGCTTCGTGCCGGGCGACCGAGGCCGGCTCGTCGTCACAGATCGCAATTCTGAGCATGGATGTCTTCCCTCCTTGCCGCCGTCGGGTTCCGCCGGGATCCCGCCGGCCCGTACCCCCATTATAGTGTCTGCGCCCCGGCCGCGCAAGGCGCCGCCCGGCTTTTTCGGGCAGGCCCTTGCAATCTGCACAGCGACAGGATACAATAAAAAAGACAACAGCCGGCGGGAAGCCGGGCGCCCGGGAAACATGCCCGCGGCATCCTGATTTTGTGCAAGGGCGCAGCTTCTGCGCCCGATAGAGGGAGGCATCTTTCGCATGGAAAAACGATCCATCAACACCATCTGCGTACAGGGCGGCTACACGCCGGGCAACGGCGAACCCCGCCAGATCCCCATTATCCAGAGCACCACCTTCAAATATGACACCGCCGACGAGATGGGCGCGCTGTTCGACCTGGAGGCTTCGGGCTACTTCTACTCCCGTCTGCAGAACCCCACCTGCGACCATGTGGCGGCCAAGATCGCCGAGCTGGAAGGCGGCGCCGCCGGGATGCTGACCTCCTCCGGGCAGGCGGCCAACTTTTTCGCGCTGTTCAACATCTGCAACGCCGGCGACCACATCGTCTCCTCCAGCTCGATCTACGGCGGCACCTTCAACCTGATCGCCGTCACCATGGCCAAAATGGGCATCACCGCCACCTTCGTCAGCCCCGACTGCACCGACGAGGAGCTGGATGCCGCCTTCCAGCCGAACACCAAGGCGGTGTTCGGCGAGACCATCGCCAACCCGGCGCTGACCGTGCTGGACATTGAGCGGTTCGCCCGGGCGGCCCACCGCCACGGCGTCCCGCTGATCGTGGACAACACCTTCCCCACCCCGGTCAACTGCCGGCCCATCGAGTGGGGCGCCGACATCGTGACCCATTCCACCACCAAGTACATGGACGGCCACGGCGGCTGCGTGGGCGGCGCGATCGTGGACGGCGGCCATTTTGACTGGATGGCCCACGCCGACAAGTTCCCCGGCCTGACCACCCCCGACGAGAGCTACCACGGCGTCACCTACGCCGAGCGGTTCGGGATGGGCGGCGCCTTCATCACCAAATGCACCGCCCAGCTGATGCGGGACTTCGGCTGCACCCAGAGCCCGGTCAGCGCCTACATGCTGAACCTGGGGCTGGAGAGCCTGCATGTGCGGATGGCCCGCCACTGCGAAAACGGCCAGGCCGTGGCCGAGTTCCTGGCCAGCCACCCGAAGGTGAGCTATGTGGACTACTGCGGCCTGCCCGGCAACAAATACTACGACCGGGCGCAGAAGTACCTGCCGAACGGGTCCTGCGGCGTTGTGAGTTTCGGCGTCAAGGGCGGGCGTGAGGCGGCCGCCGCCTTTATGGAGCATCTGAAGCTGGCGGCCATCGAGACCCATGTGGCCGACGCCCGCACCTGCTGCCTGCACCCCGCGAGCACCACCCACCGCCAGATGACCGACGAACAGCTGGCCGCCGCCGGCGTGCGCCCCGACCTGGTGCGGATGAGCTGCGGGCTGGAGGATAAGGCCGACCTGATCGCCGACATTGCCCAGGCGCTGGACAAGATCTGAACCGACCTTCCACCTTTTATAACGGAGTGTAGACCATGCCGCTGATCATCCCCCGGGAGCTGCCCGCCTTTGCGGAGCTTTCCAAAGAGAATGTGTTCGTGATGCACCGGGAACGGGCGCGCAACCAGGACATCCGCCCGCTGCGCATCCTGATCCTGAACCTGATGCCCACCAAGATCGTGACCGAGACCCAGCTGGCCCGGCTGCTGGCCAACAGCCCGCTGCAGGTGCAGCTGACCTTTTTGCAGACGGCCACCCACAGCACCACCCACACCCCGCCCGAGCACATGAAGGCTTTTTACAAGACCTTTGACGAGGTGCGGGACCAGCGGTTTGACGGGCTGATCATCACCGGCGCACCGGTGGAGGACATGGACTACGAGGAGGTGGATTACTGGGACGAGCTGTGTACGATCATGGAATACAGCAAGGAAAACGTCTTTTCCACCATCCATCTGTGCTGGGGGGCGCTGGCCGGGCTGTACTACCATTTCGGCGTGCGCAAGGTGCATCTGCCGGAAAAGATGTTCGGGGTGTTTCCCCACCGGCTCACCCGGCCTTCCAACCCGCTGGTGCGCGGTTTTGACGAGGTGTTCTACGCCCCCCACAGCCGCTGGGCCGGACTGAACCGGGCCGACATCGACGCCTGCCCCGCCCTGCGGGTGCTGGCCGAGAGCGAGGTGGCCGGGCCGATGCTGCTTTCCACCGAATCGGGGCGGCAGATCTTTGTGATCGGCCACCCGGAATATGACAAGTACACCCTGGACGCCGAGTACCGGCGGGACGTGGCCGCCGGGCGGCAGATCCGGGTGCCGGTGAACTACTACCCCGACGACGACCCCACCCGGGAGCCGATCTTCCGCTGGCGGGCCCATGGGTATCTGCTGTATTCCAACTGGCTGAACTACTATGTCTACCAGAACACCCCCTACGACCTGGACCGGCTGGAAGCCCTGGAACAGTGAATCCGGCGGGACCGCCCCTCGGTCCCGCCTTTTTGGACGGTCAACTTTCATCAACGGAAAAGCGAGTGTGTTGAACCATGGCAAGCCCCCGCATCAGCGCCTGCATCGTGGCTTACTGCGACTATGAGGAGGTCTGCGCCGCCGTGCGCAGCGTACTGGCCCACACCCCGGCGCCGGATTTCCGGCTGTTTGTGGTGGACAACGCCAGCCCCGACGGCTGCGGCGACCGGCTGCTGGCCGAAGATTTTGCCGACCCCCGGGTCACGGTGCGCAAACTGGACGAGAACCTGGGGTTCGGCAAGGGGCACAACAGCGTGCTGCCCGACATACAGGCCCTGGGCAGCCAGGTGCATTTTATCCTGAACCCCGACATTCTGCTGCAAAACGACGTGCTCACCGGCATGGCCGCCTGGATGCTGGCCCGCCCGGAGGTGGTCATGGCGACGCCGCAGCTTTTTTACCCGGACGGCCGCCGCCAGGACCTGCCGCGCCGCAAGCCTACCCCCTGGCTGCTGCTGGCCCGCCAGCTGGTGGAACGGTTCCCCCGCGGCGTGTTCGCCCGGGCCAACGATCATTACCTGATGCGGGATGAAGACCTGAGCGTCGAGCTGCCGATCCAGTTCTGCACCGGCAGCTTTGCGGCGGTGCGCAGCGAGGTTTTCTGCAAGGCCGGCGGGTTTGACCCCGACTACTTCATGTATGTGGAGGACGCCGACCTGACCCAGAAGATGCTTCAGCACGGGCAGGTGTTTCTGGTTCCCCAGTTCCACGCCGTCCACGCCTGGCACCGCGCCCCCATGCGGGACGCCGGGCGGTTCCGGATGCAGCTTGTGAGCATGGGGCGGTATTTCAAAAAATGGGGCGTGCGCAGCCGTGCGCCCCGCCGTTGAAGGGTCCGCCGGCGGGGCGGCTTTACCGCGTTCCGCCGTCCATCTGACCAGGGAGAGGAGACCGATTTATGATGGGGCAAAAACGTTGGCAAGGTACGGCGCAGGTGCTGGCCGCCGCCCTGCTCTGGAGCAGCGCGGGGCTTTTGATCCGCGGCGTTGCCTGCAGCACGTTCTGGCTGCTGGCCATCCGCAGCGGGGCGGCGGCGCTGGCGCTGGCCCCCGGCCTGCGGCAGCTGCTCGGACATAAAATCGGCCGCAACGGCTGGCTGGCCATCTGGCTGTATGCGGCCTTCATGTTCGCGTTTGCGCTGGCCACCCGGCTGACCAGCGCCTCCCAGGCGGTGGCCGGGCAGTATACGGCGCCGCTGTTCATCTACCTGTTCTCGGTGGTGCGCGGCAAGATCCGGGTGCGGCCCATCAACCTGCTGCCGATGCTCTGCATCGCGCTGGGGTGCGGGCTTTCGCTGTTTGCCGGCACCACCGGGCCGCTGGTACTGCTGCCGCTGGCCTGCGGGCTGCTGTTCCCGGCTTACTCGGCCTTTCTGCGCCGCGCCGGCGACCTGCCGGCCGGGGCGGTGAACTGCCTGGGCAACCTGGCCTGCGCGGTGCTGGCGCTGCCCTTTGCGGTCAGCACCCCGCTGCCCGTTTTGGGGGACGCCGCCCTGATTGCCGTGGCCGGCGTCGCCGTGAACGGGTTCGGGTATACGCTGTACGCCCGGGGGGCGCGGCAGGTGGCCTCGCTGACGGCGGTCATGCTCTGCCTGGCCGAGCCGCTGCTGAACCCGGTGTGGGTCTTCCTGTTCCTGGGCGAAGCGCCGACGCCGGCCGGCGCGGTGTCGCTGCTGCTGATCCTGGCAGGCGGCTTCCTGGATGTGGCCGGCGCCTGGCTGCGCAGCCTGCAGGCCCGCCGCAACGCCCGGCTGTAAGGCGCTGTGCCGCCGGCGCCCGGCAAGATTTTCTTTTGCGCTGCGGCAGAAAAATATCTTGCCAAGGGCCGGCGCGTATGATATAATAACTAGCGTTACCGCGGTTCGGTTCCGGGTGTATGCCCCTGTGGGGAAACCTTGCTGCCCGCTGCTGTGCCGCCGGCAAATTGCATCAAAGAAAGGAAATGTATCATGAGCCAGAAATCTGCCATTGAAAAGCAGCCCATCATCGAAAAGGCCGCCCTGCATGAGGGCGACACCGGTTCCCCGGAGGTGCAGGTCGCGCTGCTGACCGCCCGGATCAACCACCTGACCGAGCACCTGAAGAGCAACAAGAACGACAACCACAGCCGCCGCGGCTTGTTCAAGATGGTTGGCCGCCGCCGTAACCTGCTGGCCTATCTGCAGAAGAAGGACATCAACCGTTACCGCGCCCTGATCGCTGAACTGGGTCTGCGCAAGTAATTCTTGGCAAAACGGGCAGGGCGCAACAAGATTGCGCCCTGCCTTTCTTTATACATAAATCTATGTAAATTTGTGCGCAGTCCATATTTGTCGCGTTTTGCACCCGGTTTTTCCCGCCCCATTGCCCGGCTGCCGCGGGCAGCCGATCGCTCCGGACTTGGGCGCCGTGGTTTGTGCAGTAAATCGAACCGCTGAACCGTTTCGGCGGCTGGATTTATTGCTCAAAGCACGGGGCCATGCAATAAACATCCTGGAAGGAGACCCCCATTATGGCACTGGAATTTTCATCAAGGAAAGAGACGTTCCCCCACTACCGCAAGTTCGAGACCACCTTTGCCGGCCGCCCCTTTGTGGTGGAGACCGGCAAGCTGTGCGGGCTGGCCAACGGCAGCGCGATGATCCGCTACGGCGAGACCTGCGTGCTGTGCAACGTGACCATGAGCGAGAAGCCCCGCGACGGCATCGACTTTTTCCCGCTGAGCGTGGAATTTGAGGAAAAGCTGTACGCCGCCGGCCGCATTCCCGGCAGCTTTATGCGCCGCGAAGGCCGCCCGGGCGAACATGCCATCCTGTCCAGCCGGGTGGTGGACCGGCCCATCCGCCCGCTGTTCCCCAAGGACATGCGCAACGATGTCTGCGTGACCATGACCGTCATGAGCCTGGACCCCGACAACTCGGCCGAGATCGCCGGCATGAACGGCGCTTCGCTGGCCATCGCCATGTCGGACATTCCCTGGAAAGGCCCCATCGCCGGCGTGGCCGTGGGCCTTGTGGACGGGCAGATCGTGCTGAACCCCACCAAGGAACAGCGGGAGCGCAGCGACCTGGCCCTGACCCTGGCCGCCAGCATGGACAAGATCGTGATGATCGAAGCCGGCGCCAATGAGGTGGACGAGGCCACCATGATGGAGGCCATCAAGACCGGCCATGCCGAGATCAAGAAGATGCTGGCCTTCATCAACGGCATCGTGGCGGAGATCGGCAAGCCGAAGATCGACTTCCAGTCGGTGGACCTGGACTATGACCTGCTGAAGAAGATCAGCGCCGCCCACCTGGACGAGTTCAAGGCCGCCATGGACACCGACGACAAGAACGTGCGGGATGCCGCGCTGCTGCCGATCATGGACAAGATTGCCGAGGAATACCCCGACCTGGATGCCTCGACGCTGGACCTGATCAGCTACAAGATGCAGAAGTTCGTGGTGCGCCGCTGGCTGCTGGACGAGGGCAAGCGCGTGGACGGCCGCGGCATCAACGAGATCCGCCCGCTGGCCGCCGAGGTGGGCCTGCTGCCCCGGGTCCATGGTTCCGGCCTGTTCACCCGCGGCCAGACCCAGAGCCTGACCATCTGCACGCTGGGCTCCACCCGCGACGCCCAGACCATGGACGACCTGGGCGACATGCCCCAGAAACGGTACATCCACCACTACAACATGCCCCCCTACTCCACCGGCGAAGCCCGCGCCCCCCGCAGCCCCGGCCGCCGCGAGATCGGCCACGGTGCGCTGGCCGAGCGGGCGCTGCTGCCCGTGCTGCCCAGCACGGAGGAGTTCCCCTATACCATCCGCTGCGTCTCCGAGATCATGAGCTCCAACGGCTCCACCTCCCAGGCGTCCATCTGCGGTTCCACCCTGGCGCTGATGGATGCCGGCGTGCCCATCAAGGCGCCGGTGGCCGGCATCTCCTGCGGGCTGATCACCGAAGGCGACCGCTGGATGACCATGCTGGACATCCAGGGGGTCGAGGACTTCCACGGCGACATGGACTTCAAGGTGGGCGGCACCCGCCGGGGCATCACCGCCATCCAGATGGACATTAAGATCGACGGCCTGACCTACGAGATCATTGAGGAGGCACTGGAGAAGTGCCGCAAGGGCCGCCTGTATATCCTGGACGAGATCATCAAGCCCTGCATCGCCGAGCCCCGCAAGGAGCTGAGCAAGTACGCCCCCAAGATGTTCAGCATGATGATCCCGGTGGACAAGATCAAGGATGTCATCGGCAAGGGCGGCAAGGTCATTCAGGAGATGTGCGCCAACTTCAACTGCAAGATCGACATTGAGGAGGACGGCCACGTCTTCATCTCGGCGGTGGATGTGGAGGACGCCAAGCGCGCCATCTCCACCATCAAGACCATTGTGGAGGACCCGGAGGTGGGCGCCATCTACAAGGGCCGCGTGACCCGCCTGATGAACTTCGGCGCCTTTGTGGAGATCGCCCCGGGCAAGGAGGGCCTTGTCCACATCTCCAAGCTGGACGACCACCGCGTGGAACATGTGGAGGACGTTGTGGCCGTGGGCGACCCGATCTACGTCATGGTCACCGACATCGACCAGCAGGGCCGCATCAACCTGTCCCGCAAAGACGCCGTGGCAGCCATCGCCAAAAAGCGGGCGGAACAGAAATAATCGGCAAAACCGATCCAATCAAAAAGGCAATGCCTTTCCTTTTCCGGGAAAGGCATTGCCTTTTGTTTTCGTCCGTTCCTTCTGCCGGGCTCTCGCATTTTCAGAAATAGCTGCCCGCCGCCGTGATTTTTCCGGGCAGGTCGGGCCGGTAAAGCGGCGAGTCGGCGTACAGGCTGTTGACGGTCACCCCGTCGTCCCCGGCCCGGCCGGTGGCGTGGATGTACAGCCCCGCCCCCAGGTACATGGCAATGTGGCCAGGAAAGTAGAGCAGGTCCCCCTCCCTGAGCTCGGCCAGCGGGATCTTGCGGATGGGGTAGCCTTCCTTCAGCCCGGCGTCCCGCCAGATCACGATGCCGCAGAGCAGGTAGGCCATGCTGCACAGCCCCGAACAGTCGATCCCGAAGGGGCTTTTTCCGCCCCAGCGGTACTGGGTGCCCCGGTACAGCCGGGCCGCGTCGGTCAGGGCGCGGCGCAGCGCCGCCGGTTCCCGGGTGCAGGGGGCCGTGTACAGCGGCCCCAGGGCGCTGGCACAGACATAGCCCCGGCGCCCGTCGGGCAGGCATACCGGCTGCCAGCCCGCCGCGGCCGGCCCTGTCAGCGCCAGCCGGGCGCCCCGGGGTACCCCCGGCTGCACATAGGCCGCCTGCACCCGCGGGGCGGCCAGCACGTCCACACTGTTTTTATACCAGACCACCTGCCGGGGGGCAGCGGCAAAAGTCTCTGCCTCCGGGCCGGCGGTCAGGGCCTCTGCCTCCATCCAGCCGGAGTATCCATAAAAGGTCCGCACCGGCACCCGGCTGCCCTGCTGCGGGCCGGTGACGGTCACCGGCATCCCCAGCAGCGCCTCATCCACCACACCGGACTCCTCCGGCGTGTCCTGCGGCTGCCCGTACAGCGGGCAGACCGGCCAACGGGTCCATGCCTGCATGGCGTTTTCCCCCTTTCCCGGTTCAGGATGCCGTCTCGGCGGTGGCCGGCAGGATCATCCCGATGCCTTTTTCCAGCACCTCGGCGCTGATGGCGCTGCGGGCCTGGGCCACGGCCCGGCCCTCGGCGTCCACAAAGTAGGTCACCGGGATGCCGTACACCCCGTAGGCGGACGCCGCCTCCAGATCCAGGTCGAAATACACCGGGAAGGCGTAGCCCTGCTCGTCCAGGAACGCCTGGGCCGTGGCCTGGGTCTCCTGGGAGCCGTCGGTCAGGTTGATCATCAGGAAGCGGACCTGCCCCTCATACTCGGCCGCGGCGGCGTCAAAGGCCGGCATCTCGCTCTGGCAGGGGCCGCACCAGCTGGCCCAGAAGTTGATGACCACCGGCGTGCCCCGAAAATCAGACAGGCGCACCGGCTCGCCGTCGGCGTCGTAGACGGTGAAGTCCGGCGCCATGGCCGGGGTGGGCGTGGGGGCCGCGTCGGCGGCCGGGTCGGCGGCCGGGGTGGATCCGGCGGGCTCGGATTCGGCCATCAGCCGGCCGGAGTCGTCGCCCAGCCGGGCGTAGAGGAGGGAGGCCAGCACCAGCAGCAGTACAAAAGCCGCCGCCAGCAGGACCAGGGTCCGTTGTTTCTTGTTCATGAGAGCTCCTTTCAGCTCAGGGCGGTGAGCAGGCGGCCCAGCAGGCCGGTGGCCATCAGCAGCCCGATGAGGATGAGCAGCGCACCGCAGACCTTGTTGATGACGCCGTAATGGCGCTTGACCCAGTCAAAGGCCGACTTGAGGGTGTCGATGAGCACCGCGCTGAGGAGGAAGGGAATGCCGAGCCCCAGCGAGTAGGTCAGCAGCATCAGGGTGCCCTCCAGCACATGCCCCTGCTGGGAGGCCAGCATCAGCGCCGAGCCGAGGAAGGCCCCGACGCAGGGGGTCCAGCCCAGCGAAAAGACCACGCCGAAGGCCAGCGCCGAGACAAAGCCCGGCGTGCGGACCCGGTCGGCGCGGACCCCGCCGCGGAAAAGCTCGAAGGGCAGCACCCCGAGGAAGTTGAGCCCGAACAGGATCACCACCAGCCCGCAGACCAGGTCCACCGCCGCCTGGTGGCCGCGCAGGAAGCCGCCCACCGTGCCGGCCAGCGCCCCCATGGCCATAAAGACGAGGGTGAAGCCCGCCACAAAGCCGCCGGCCCCCGCCAGCGTCCGGCCGGGGGTGCGGGTCCCGCCGCCGGCAAAGTAGGAAACATAGACCGGCAGCATCGGCAGCAGGCAGGGGGACAGGAAGGTGACGATGCCTTCCAGAAACGAAATCAGGTATTGCATACAGTTCTCCTTTTTCGGCACTGCGGCGCCGGCCGGGGCCGGGCCGCTGGCCTTATCATAGCAAAATCGGCCGCCGCTGGCAAGGGCAGGGTGCCGGGGGCGGCAAAAGTCATACCTGGGGCGGTGGAATCCCGGCAGAATCCACAACTTTTTTGGCGAAGGAAGGAAAAACATTTTCGTACAAAAATTTTGCAGTTTGTGCGCGAATGTGGTACAATCGAGAATAAGCATTTACCATGCGGCCGGAACGCCCCCGTTCCTGCCGCCCAGTCGGCCCGTGATGCTGCGATTGAGTTAAGGAGAGTGTATATGGCGTACTATTATTCGGAACCGTCCCGCACCTTTGGGGAGTATCTGCTGATCCCGGGGTATTCCTCCTCGGCCAATGTCCCCACCGCCGTCAGCCTGCGCACCCCACTGGTCAAGTACCGCAAGGGGCAGGAGGATTGCCCGCTGGAAATGAACATCCCGATGGTGTCGGCCATCATGCAGTCGGTCTCGGGCGAGAAGCTCGCCATCGCGCTGGCCAAGCAGGGCGGCGTCTCCTTCATCTACGGTTCCCAGACTGTTGAGCAGGAAGCCGACATGGTCCGCCGGGTCAAGGCTTACAAGAAAGGGTTCGTGACCAGCGATTCCAACCTGCCGCCCGAAGCCACCCTGGCCGACGTGCTGGACCTGAAGACCCGCACCGGCCATTCCACCGTGGCCATCACCGAGGACGGCACCCCCCACGGCAAGCTGCTGGGCATTGTGGCTTCCCGCGATTACCGGTTGTCCCGCATGTCCACCGACCTGAAGGTGACCGAGTTCATGACCCCGCTGGACAAGCTGGTGACCGCCCCGGCCACCACCAGCCTGCATGACTGCAACGACATCATCTGGGACAACAAGATCAACTCCCTGCCGCTGGTGGACGATGAGGGCCGCCTGCAGTATATGGTGTTCCGCAAGGATTATGACAGCCACAAGGAGAATGTCAACGAACTGCTGGACCAGAACAAGAGCTATGTGGTGGGCGCCGGCATCAACACCCGCGACTACGCCGAGCGGGTGCCCGCGCTGGTGGAAGCCGGCGTGGACGTGCTGTGCATCGACTCCTCCGAAGGCTTCAGCGAATGGCAGAGCCGCACCATCGGCTGGATCCGCGAGCATTACGGCGACACCGTCAAGGTGGGCGCCGGCAACGTGGTGGACCGGGACGGCTTCCTGTTCCTGGCGAAAGCCGGCGCGGACTTTGTGAAGGTCGGCATCGGCGGCGGTTCCATCTGCATCACCCGCGAGACCAAGGGCATCGGCCGCGGCCAGGCCACGGCGGTCATCGAGGTGGCCAAGGCCCGCGACGAATATTATGAGCAGACCGGCATCTATGTGCCCATCTGCTCGGACGGCGGCATCGTCCATGACTACCACATCACGCTGGCCCTGGCCATGGGCGCCGACTTCGTGATGCTGGGCCGCTACTTTGCCCGCTTTGACGAAAGCCCGACCAACCGCCTGCGGGTGAACGGCAACTATGTGAAGGAGTACTGGGGCGAAGGGTCCAACCGCGCCCGCAACTGGCAGCGGTACGACCTGGGCGGCTCCCAGAAGCTGAGCTTTGAGGAGGGCGTGGACAGCTATGTGCCCTACGCCGGCCCGCTGGCCGACGGCGTGCAGACCACCCTGTACAAGGTCAAGTCCACCATGTGCAACTGCGGCGCCCTCTCCATCCCCGAACTGCAGCAGAAGGCCCGGCTGACCGTCGTCTCCTCCACCTCCATCGTGGAGGGCGGCAGCCACGACGTGATCCTGAAAAACAGTTCCAGCAACTGAGCGCCGGCCGCGCCTGACCAAAACACAAAGCCCCTGCCGGGGCGGGTCCTTTGCGAACCCAGCCCCGGCAGGGGCTTGTTGTTTTGCGGGCGTCTGTCAGCGCAGCACCAGGCTGCCGCCCTCGGCGTCCACGGTCAGGGTATCCCCGGCCGCGTGGGACCCCGCAATGATCTCCTTGGCGATCCGCGTCTCCACATTGGCCTGGATATACCGCTTCAGCGGGCGGGCGCCGTAGATCGGGTCATAGCCGCCGTCGATGATGGCGGCCTTGGCCGCGTCGGTCACCGCCAGTTTCAGCTGCTTGTCAGCCAGGCGGCGGCGCAGGTCTTCCAGCATCAGGTCCACGATGCTGCCGATCTCCTGCTTGGTCAGGCTCTTGTAGTAGACGATGTCATCCAGACGGTTGAGGAACT
>NHCFR01400__coassemble_1034_pt1 | contig 15748 bp, 12 predicted proteins | sample NHCFR01400__metabat2_low_PE_021 | metagenome-assembled genome bin NHCFR01400
CCTTAATCACGCAAGCATCCCAAAACAGAAAGGCTGAATCCCATGCTTCATAGACAATGGTATCAATCTGGTGCTCTGCTATAATGTTTTCCCATGCCTCTGCTCTACATTGATAGTTAGCAGCCTTACATTGTGTTACTTTTGGCAATAGAACACGCTCTATGCTTTGAGGGATGGGGTAATCCTCATCGGTTGCGGCTTCTTCGGTCAAAAGAATGATCTTGTAACCCAGTTCAAGCCAAAGTGGAAGTAAGAGAGAGATTACACGTTCGATACCGCCATTTCGCAGTCGGTAGTAATACACGGCAATCGTATGAACGTTTGAAAGAGGGAAAAAAGAAGAATCTGTAAGAGAAATTCGCTCTACGATTCGTCTTTGTTTACTCCAATAACTACTTGCCAATTCCGAAATGAAATTCGTGCAGCCAAAGCGCGAAATCAGTTCGGGGTATTCTGCGCGTGCATCCTGTACAGATTTCTCCTCTATCCATTCCTTTACAATTTCGATAAGGCAATGATTTGAAGCCATAATAACGCCCTCATACATAAAAATAAGCGGTCTTTGTGCCTTTATTCAATTATCCAGCATACCGCTTTCTAATCTTATCCAAGAAAAGAGTCCAAGTATAGCCAATCCCTTCTTGCCGAATATGCTGTATCGCTCCACTCAACTTCCGTTTAAGCCAATGCCAGCGGCTTTCGCCTGGCATGCCAACCGTGCTGCGGTGCGCGTGCTCCCAGTCAAGCGTGGCTTCCAAAGCTTCCGCACGCATGGTTGAGGTGTACACTTCGCTCGACAAAGGTGCAGTTGCCTGCAAAGAAGCAGCCACATGATGCCGTGTGTCAATAGCCGTCGGATCAGACACCAATCGCACAAATTCCGCCTCAAAGTAGTCCACCATCTGCTGAATGGTAAAACCATTCTCTATCCGCGCCCGTGCATTGCGGCTCATTGTTTGCCACAATTTGTCATCGGTCAGAATCTCCGCCAGCGGCTTCACATACGATTCTATTTCTTCCTTGCTATACTGCTGGTCATTGATGCCACTGGCTTCGTCTTGCAAGCAAGGAATCAGCGCCCCTACCGTATTGTCTACCAGGTCCTTTTGCCCGCCCACATCAGAGCTGACAATGGGAACCCCCATGGAACAAGATTCATACGCGGTCAGGGAAAGTCCTTCTTTCAAACTGCAGACCAGCGTAACCTTTGCATCTCGATAATAAGGTCGCACCTCTTTTTTGGCACCGAGGTAGTACACTGTATTTTCCAGACCGAGTTTTTGCGTGCGTGCCTTCATGCCATCTTCCAGCTCACCGTCGCCTACAACAACAAAAGCTACGTCTGGCACGCTATGGCGAAGACTGTTGGCAATTTCGAGCATCAGATACGGGCGTTTTTGCGGGTGCAAACGGCAGATAAACAGTACAACCGGGCGGCCTGGTTCGATGCCGGTTTCCCTATAAAGCTGCACGGATTGCACTTTTGTGCGATCAAACGTTCCTTCGTCCACACCGATATGAACGGTCACGACGCTTTCAGGGCTGCGCCCAAAGTGGTCAATCATTACCTGGCGGGTCGCGCTGTTGCAAACATAGGTCCGGTCCAGCACACCGCCCATGACCCCACTGGTTCTGGCGTGACCGCCCTGGCGCCAATACCATTCCTCCATGTGAACATAGTCCACAATAGCCAAGTCCGGGAAATTTTGCCGGAGCCAAGGAACCAGATAGATGCCAATATAGGTGTTGCTGACAACCAGTACATCCAGTTGGCGGCTTTTTATGTAGTAACTGATAAATTCGGCATAATCGGTGACCGTCATGAAATTGGGCAGATTGAACACATCGTCACAAACGGCACGGAAGCGCTGACACCAGTCGTTCTGACTGGTCAAAGTCGTCAAGATTCCAACGTCGAAGCAATTTTTATCCAATCCGGAAACCAGGTCCAATACAAACTTATCCGCCCCGCCCATGACCGTCCAGGGAAGAAGAAATGCGACGTGCAACTTTCGTGATTCGGTCGGCTTGAAAATGGAATGTTCCCATATAGAAGATACAGGAGTTTCCCAACTGTACTGGTATCCCGTCGGATACAAAACGGGGGACTGAGTCTTTTTAACTTCTTGCGCCGCGGCTTGAATATATTGCTGATTCTTAGCGGAAGCTTTCGATAGTGCCCCTGTAGAGGTGCGCCGGTACCAAAACAAATATTCGCGTTGCGCCTGCACGGGAAATTTTTCTTTTGCAAGCAGCTTTAACCAAAAAGCCCAATCTTCATTATAATAACGGTCAAGAACGTCATAACCATCTACTTCGAGAAATACGGATTTTCGAATCATTGCCGTAACAGGCAACAAATTCTCTTTTTTCTCTTTTTCCGGAGAAAAAGGGCATGCGTATATATATTCCACTTCCTGGAATCCGATACTGTCAGTATAAGCCCAAGCAGCGTCCGCATTTTTTTGCAGCATCCACCAGCAAACTTCCAGATAGGTGGGTTCGATTAGATCATCAGCATCCAAAGGAACAATGAGCTCAGTCACGGCAGCCTGGACACCAAAACTGCGCGCCGCGGCTGGCCCCTCATTGTTTTTGTGCAGAACATGGATGCGGGCGTCTCTCCGCGCAAATGTTTCCAGCACTTGCAAGTCTTGAGAATCGGTGCTTCCATCATCCACAATGATCCACTCAAACCAGGGGAAGGTCTGATTCATTACGCAGTTGAAAGTCTGCTCAAAATATTTTCCGCCATTATAGAAGGGCGTGATGATACTCACCAAAGGTTGCCCGTCGTTCCGCAATCCTCTGTGGTGTATGGAAACACCAGGTTGCGATTGAAAATCGAATTCCATAGATTTCTCCTTGTGTCTCTTTTCTCGGTTTAGTGGAGCCTGTGCAGACAGCATCCTAACAGTCCGTACCGCCGCCGTCTCGCCAACATCGCATACAGCCTGCTGCGGCCGCCGATGCCTGGGGGCAGATTCGTGAATCGCTCGAAGCGTTCCGGGTCTTGCAAAAAATTCGCAATATACCGGCTGCGCACGGCAGGGGTCGGTGCGTAAACTGCAATATACCGCAGCACGGAGATGATTTTCCCGTAGCTCCAGCGGTCGAACCAGATTTTCTCCTCGGCAGACATCTGCGCTGGCACAAACAGAGACCGCTGTGCTTCCCAAAGTTTCGCCTCATCCCGGCAGATCCCCTCATAAAAGCGATGGGTGGCCGAGGCCTCATTCACACGGTAGTGGTACAGGATGCCGGCACAAGCTGAAATGGTATCGCACTTTTGCAGACAGGCTGCCACAAAGGCAGCGTCTTCCCCGCGCTTCATGGCCGGATCGAAGCGAGGGCCCGTCGGCAGCAGCAGTTCCCGCCGATACAGCTTGTTGATTGCGTAGTTGGTATAAACCAGCTGCGCATATCGGGAGGGCTGGTGCTGCATCTGTTGGTGGGAGACACACTCGGCCGGCGGCGCGAAGGGCGCTTCGTCAGCCACACCGCACAGGGACAGCTGAGAATTTCCGATGGCCTCATAAAGCTGTTGCAAAAAATCGGGCTCGACCCAGTCATCGGAATCGACAAACGCCAGAAAATCACCGCGGGCGGCTTCCATGCCGGCATTTCGCGCTGCGGAAACCCCTTGATTCTTTTGCTGAATGACCCGAATGCGCGGGTCCCTGGCTGCATATTCGGCGCAGATCCGGCCGCTTGCGTCGGTGCTGCCGTCATCCACCAAAATCAGTTCCCAAGCGACAAAAGTCTGAGCAAGGATGCTTCCCACGCAACATCGCAGGTATTCCTGTGCCTGATAGACCGGGACAACAACACTTATTATCGGTACCGGCAAACCAGCCACCTCCAGATGCCATCCATGTGGAACGGGTCTGCGCCCGTTATATGACATAATGAATATTATGTAGTGTTATAACTCCCAAAAGCCCGCAGAGACCCAGGGTTCTCTTCATTATACAGCAAACCGTTCTTTTCTGCAACCTGGTTCGCCGGCGGCGGGTCGCACGGGACGGGCATGTTTTCATAATATTAACATATTGTCCGATGTTTCTTTCCTTGATTTTTATATTCGTCCGGATTTTATTATATAGTTAAGTATCATAATATCAATTATGTTTATCCGTTGTCTGTTTCCTGTGCCGGGCCGTTGTGTGAAAAATGTGAGAAAGGGCCGGACTGCCCTTGACAAGCGGGGGAAAATCCTGTACTATATTGTTCGCACACGAACAAGTTTCAGGGCGCAGTGCGCCTGTCGGGAGGTGATCATCGATTGGAAAAGGACTGCGGTGCCTGGATCAACTTACTGTCCCGCATGGTCAAGAAGCGACTGAACACGACGCTGCAGGGATTGGGGATCACAGCCATCCAAAGCCGTGTCATTTTTTATATCCTCGACCATTATGAGCAGCAGCCGGTGTTCCAGCGCGACATTGAGAGCGCGTTCCAGCTGAGCCGTTCCACTGCCACCGGCATCCTGCAGCAGCTGGAAAAGAAGGGCATTCTGCGGCGGGAAAGCGTGGCCAGCGACGCACGGCTGAAGAGCCTTGTTCCCACCGAGCAGGCCGCCGAGCTGGGCTGCCAGGTGCGCGCCTGTCTGCGGCAGACCGAACAGGTCCTGACCCGCGGGCTTTCGGACGGGCAGGTCCAGCTGTTTCGAGAAACCCTGTCCGCCATGGCGGACAATCTGCAGCAAGCCGAGCTGTCCGAAGCGGCCCCCGGGGTGCCGGCGCCGTGAATCCCGCCGGGATTCTGTTCGGGCGGGAACAAATTGTGGCAGACCCGTTTACCAACAAACGGTTCGCATTGGGAAAGTCAAAGGAGGAATGAAAAAGGAATGTCACACATCATCAGAACCTTGTCCCACAGCATTCGTGAGTACAAGAAAGCCTCCATTCTGACGCCGCTGCTGGTGACAGTGGAAGTCATTATGGAATGTGCGATCCCTTTCGTGATCGCCAATCTGGTCAACCAGATGCAGGCGGGCTGCTCGATGGATGTCATCGTGCAGTACGGTCTGGCGCTGCTGGTCATGGCCATCGTCTCGCTGATCTTCGGCGGCGCGGCCGGCGCCACCTGCGCCCGGGCTTCCGCCGGGTTTGCCCGCAACCTGCGCAAGGATATGTTCTACCATATCCAGGACTATTCGTTTGAAAACATCGACAAGTTCTCGGTGTCCAGCCTGGTCACCCGCCTGACCACCGACATCAGCAACGTGCAGCTGGCCTACATGATGATCATTCGTGTGGCCATCCGCTGCCCGCTGATGCTGGTCTTCTCCTTTGTTATGGGCTTCGTGATGGGCGGCCGGCTGGCGATGATCTTCCTGATCACCATTCCGCTGCTGGCCGTCGGGCTGTTCCTGGTCATCCGGGCGGCGACCCCGCTGTTCCGCAGCGTGTTCCGCAAGTATGACGCGCTGAACGACTCGGTGCAGGAGAACGTGCAGGCCATGCGGGTGGTCAAGAGCTATGTGCGGGAAGAGTACGAAAAGAAAAAGTTCGGCGCCGCGGCCGAGAACGTCCAGAAGGACTTCACCAAGGCGGAGCGGATCATGGCGCTCAACGGCCCGATGATGCAGTTCTGCATCTACGCCGGCATGGTGTTCGTGATGTCCTACGGCTCCTACACCGTGATCACCACCCAGGGCCTGGCCCTGAACGTGGGGCAGATGTCCTCGATGCTGACCTACAGCTTCCAGATCCTCATGAGCCTGATGATGCTGTCCATGGTCTTCACGATGATCACGATGTCCCAGGAATCCGCCGAGCGTATCGTGGAAGTGATCAGCGAGGAGAGCACCCTGCACAGCCCCGAGAACGCCGTCACCGAGGTGCGGGACGGTTCCATCGACTTTGACGGGGTCAGCTTCAAGTATTCCAAGAAAGCCGAGCGGTTCGCCCTGTCCGACATCGACCTGCACATCAAATCCGGCGAGGTCATCGGCATTCTGGGCGGCACCGGTTCCTCCAAGAGTTCGCTGATCCAGCTGATCCCCCGCCTGTACGACGTGACCGAAGGGTCGGTGAAGGTCGGCGGCGTGGACGTGCGCCGGTATGACCTGGAGACGCTGCGCAACCAGGTGGCCGTGGTGCTGCAGAAGAACGTTCTGTTCTCCGGCACCATCAAGGACAACCTGCGCTGGGGCAACCCGGGCGCCACCGACGAACAGATGGTGGAAGCCTGCAAGCTGGCCCAGGCCGACGAGTTCATCCAGCTTTTCCCGGACAAGTACGACACCTGGATCGAGCAGGGCGGCGCCAACGTGTCCGGCGGTCAGAAGCAGCGCCTGTGCATCGCCCGGGCCCTGCTGAAAAAGCCCAAGATCCTGATTCTGGACGACTCCACCAGCGCGGTGGACACCCGCACCGACGCGCTGATCCGCAAGGGATTCCGGGAGTTTATCCCCGAGACCACCAAGATCATCATTGCCCAGCGGGTGGCCAGCGTGCAGGATGCCGACCGCATCATCATGATGGAGGGCGGCCGCATCACGGCCATTGGCAGCCATGACGAACTGATGAAGACCTGCAAGGTCTACCGGGAGACCTATGAGTCCCAGAACCGGGCCAAGACCGAATCTGTGACAGGAGGTGAAAAGGATGCCGAATAACCTTTCCAGCGAGCGGGGCAAGCGCGCCCCCAAGGGCGTGATGTCCCGCCTGATCCGCACCGTCTTTTCGTTCTATCCGGTGCTGCTGCCCATCACCATCGCCTGCATCCTCATCAACGCCATTGTCAGCTCGATGCCCTCGGTGTTCATGCAGAACGCCATCGCAGTGGTGGAAGATACCTTCCGCACCGGCGACTGGGCTTCGGCCTCGGGCACCATTCTGCGGCTGGTGACGATCCTGGTGGTGCTGTACATCATCAGCCTGGCGGCGGGCTTTGCCTTCAACCAGATGATGGCCGTCATCACCCAGGGGTCGCTGGCCAAGATGCGCGAAAAGATGTTCGACCACATGCAGGATCTGCCCATCAAATACTTCGACACCCACAACCACGGCGACATCATGAGCTTTTACACCAACGACATCGACACGCTGCGCCAGCTGATCAGCCAGAGCCTGCCGCAGCTGATGATCTCGGCGGTGACGCTGATCAGCGTGTTCTTCATCATGGTGTATTACAGCATCTGGCTGGCGCTGGTGGTGTGCTGCGGCGTCGTGATCATGTTCTTCACCGCCCGGTATGTCAGCGGGCATTCCTCCAGCTACTTCCTGCAGCAGCAGATCACGATTGCCAAGACCGAAGGCTTCATGGAAGAAATGATGAACGGCCAGAAGGTCGTGAAGGTCTTCTGCCATGAGGAGGGCGCCAAAGCCGATTTCGACAAGGTCAACGACGAGCTGTTCGAAAACAGTGAGAAGGCCAACCGCTACGCCAACATCCTGATGCCGCTGCTGGCCAACCTGGGCAACGTCACCTATGTGCTGGTGGCCCTGGTGGGCGGCGCGCTGCTGCTGTACGGCGCCCCCAACCTGAGCCTGTCCGGCGCGGCGCTGAGCATCAGCATCGTGGTGCCCTTCCTGAACATGACCAAGCAGTTTGCCGGCGCCATCGGGCAGGTTTCCAACCAGGTGAACATGGTGGTCATGGGCCTGGCCGGCGCCCACCGCATCTTCGAGCTGCTGGACGAGGAGCCCGAGAAGGATGAAGGGTACGTCACGCTGGTCAACGCCCGCGAGACCGCCGACGGCAGCCTGGAGGAATACCCCGAGCGCACCAACGTCTGGGCCTGGAAGCACCCCCACCACGACGGTACCGTCACCTACACCCGCCTGCGGGGCGACGTGCGGTTCTATGATGTGGACTTTGCCTATGTGCCGGGCAAGACGGTGCTGCACGACATTTCGCTGTATGCCAAGCCGGGCCAGAAGGTGGCCTTTGTGGGCTCCACCGGCGCCGGCAAGACCACCATCACCAACCTGATCAACCGGTTCTACGACATTGCCGACGGCAAGATCCGGTATGACGGCATCAACATCAACAAGATCAAGAAGGACGATCTGCGCCATTCGCTGGGCATTGTGCTGCAGGACACCAACCTGTTCACCGGCACCGTGATGGAGAACATCCGCTACGGCAATCTGGACGCCCATGACGAAGAGTGCATCGCCGCCGCCCGGCTGGCCGGCGCCGACGACTTCATCCGCCGCCTGCCCGAGGGCTACAACACGATGCTGACCGGCAACGGCGCCAACCTGAGCCAGGGCCAGCGGCAGCTGCTGGCCATCGCCCGGGCCGCCGTGGCCGACCCGCCGGTCATGATCATGGACGAGGCGACCTCCTCCATCGACACCCACACCGAGGCGATCGTGCAGCGGGGCATGGATGCCCTGATGACCGGGCGCACCACCTTTGTGATCGCCCACCGGCTGTCCACCGTCCAGAACGCCGACGCGATCATGGTGCTGGACCACGGCCGCATCATCGAGCGCGGCACCCACGAGCAGCTGATCGCCCAGCACGGCACCTACTATCAGCTGTACACCGGCGCGCTGGAGCTGGATTGATCCCGCCCCGCCGGCTTTCGCCGGAGCGCGGGCCGATCTGCCGGGAACCATCATCAGTAAAATGAGCGCAAGCCGCCCGTTCCCCCGGCCGGGGGTACGGGCGGCTTTGCGTTTTGACATGATGAAGTTTTCTGCGGGGGTCGCCCATGCGCCTGCACGCTCGGCCTTCTCTCGTCGCGGCTTGCTTCCGCTTGCTTTTTGCCATTTCATGGGATCCGATCCTTGACGCACCGGTTGGGCCATGCTATGATCAGGTATACATTGATGCAGCGGGGCGGGGGCACATCCCCGGCACGGCCGCCCCGGGATCTATCCGATGGAGAGCGGCCGGACGCAGCGGGATGGGGGCCGTTTTTCTCCGTCCCAAAACGGGGTCCGGCTGATCAGGCCGGCCCCGTCGGAGTATTTGCGCAAAACCAGCGTCTGCTTTGTGACTTTCGGGATCCTCAGGCAAGGGAGGGATTGCCATGTGTGGCCGTTACCAGTTCTCGACGAAGGAAAGCCGCGAGATGCAGCAGATCGTCCGGGATGCCGAGCGCCGCAGCCGCGGGCGGTTCCCGGTCGAGGCGAACTTCCCGCCGGCGGGCGATGTGGCGCCCACCCAGGTGGCGCCGGTGCTGGTTGCCAGCGGCGGCAAGGTGGTGGCCGAGTACCAGCGCTGGGGCATCCCCGGCTGGCGGGGCGGGCTGATGATCAACGCCCGGGCCGAGACGGTCTGCGACAAGCCGATGTTCCGCCGCAGCATGGCGGCCCAGCGGTGCGTGGTCCCGGCCAGCGGGTACTATGAGTGGGACGCGGGCAGGCACAAATATTTCTTCCGGGCGCCGGGGCGGCCGCTTTACCTGGCGGGCATCTACGACAATGTGGACGGCGCCAACTGTTATGTGATCCTGACCACCGCGCCCAACGCCTCGGTGGAGGGCATCCACGACCGGATGCCGCTGATCCTCACCCACGAACAGGTGCGCCCCTGGCTGACCGACCCGCAGGCCGCGCTGGCGCTGCTGACCGCCGTGCCGCCGGAGCTGGAACGCAGCTGCGAGGATGGGCAGATCTGCTTCGATGACCTGATCTGACCTGGCCGGGAGGGGCCCCGGGGCTGCGGCCCCGGGGCCCCTCCCCTACTCTGCATCCCGCAGCGCCGCAAGCACCAGCCCGGCCGCCAGACACAGGGCCGTGGCGCCCGCGCCATAGCCGGCGGCCTGCCAGAAGATCGAGTGGCCGCCGCCCAACGCCAGCCAATAGGGCATGGGCGTAGCGGAAAACACCAGGGCGGACAGCGGGGAGACCGCCGCCGGGTCCGGCGCAGAGACGCTCACGATCACGCCGGCCAGCGTCGTCACAAAACAGAAGGTCGCCCCGGCCAGCTCGCTCCGACAAAGCCGGCAGACCAGCCAGACCGCCGCATACCCCGCCTGCAGAACCCAGGCGCTCTGCACCCAGAAGGACGCGGCCCGGGCCGGCTGGGCCAGGGCCCCCGCGGCGGCGGCCAGCAAAAGATACAGTACCGCATACCAGCCCTGCAGCAGAGCCGTTTGGGCCCCAAAACTGCCGACCACATACCGGATTCGGCTGACGCCGTGGGCCGCCCCCAGCCGGGCAGCGCCCGCGGTTTTGCTTTGGCGGAACGCCGTCACCGCCACAAGGATGACCGCGACCCAGCCAAGGAGCCCCGCCGAGAGGACCGTGCCGATCGCCGCATCGGCCGCTGTTCCCGCAGGCAGTGACCCGCCGGGGAAGATCCCCACCCGCCTGCCGTCGGCCCAGGTGGCATCCACGATCTGGGAATCCCTGACGCCCAGGGCAAACGCCCCGCACAGCCCGCCGAGCAGTACCAAAAGCACCGGCAGACTGGTATGGCAAAGGGCATACAACGCCGCAGAAAAGGAGCTGGCCCGGTGCGGCGTTTGCCGCGCCGCGGTTTTCCCCTGCCGGCGCAGAAGGCGTTCCGCCGTTCCGGTCCGGCGGCGCTTTCCGGCCTGCAGGCGGTAAAGGGCAAGCCAGCCCAGCCCGGCCCCAGCCCCCAGCGCCGCAACCAACCAGACCGCCAGCTCTGCGCAGAACGACGGCGTGATATTCAAGGCACACAGCCGCGACCAGTAGTAACTGGGCATCGCCTTGGCCGCCAGCTGCATCACAAGGGGCTGCGCGTCAAACTCCGCATACTGAACCTGGTAGAGCATCACCCCCGCCAGGGGGAGGAGGCTTGTCACAAGCGCGGCGGCGGCCCGGTTGTTCAGCCAGAGGGTGAAGGCCGCTGCCAGGGCCAGAAACGCCCCCAGCACCAGGAGATTCCCCGCCGACACCGCGCAGAACAGCAGGATGATCCCGGGCGCGGGCCGCATTCCCATCCGGATGGCCGTGAGGACAAAACAGGCCCCGTAAAATGCCAGCTGCCAGGCCAGGCAAGCCCCGCAGACCGTCCCGAATTTGGCACCGTACAGTGCGGCCAGACGCCCCCCATGGCTGACAAGCAGTTCATCCGTGCGGGCTCGGCGTTCCGCCGCAAACTGCGCCACGCACAGATTGAGGGGGATCAGCCAGCCAAACACCGTCAGGCTTTGGGAGCTGCGCACCAGCTGCAGGCCGGATTGGCCGCTTGCCATGGCCACATCCTTGAAAAAGCCGATGGAGGCCAGCGGGTCCAGCAGGTCGCCCGCCACCATGAAATACAGGGTCCCGCTGTTGGCAAACCACGCCAGCAGCAGGGCAAATCCCAGCACAGCCCAGAGCTGTGCTTTTGCATGGAACAGCTTGATTCCTTCCGCTTCAGCCTGCATCGGCATGACCGTCACCCCCCACCAGCGCCGTGAAATAGGCTTCCAGCCCTTCGCTGCGCACCGCCAGTTCCTGCACCTGCAGGCCGTTTTCCACCAGCACGCTGGACACCGCCGCGGCCGCGTCCGCCCTCACCGGGGTCAGGCGCAGCCCTTCCGCCGTTGCCTGGCAGTGTGCTTTCGGGAACATCCGGCCAAGGATGTCCGCCGCCTGCCGGTCCCGGTCGGTCCGCACCAGCAGATATTTCCGGCAGCGGGCGTCCAGTTCCTCCGCCGTCAGCTGCTCCAGCAGCCGGCCCCGATGCAGGATACCGTAGCCGGTGGCAAGCTGGTGCAGCTCGCTGAGGATGTGGCTGGAAAGCAGGATGGTCATTCCCTGTTCCCGGTTCAGCCGTTCCAGCAGATGGCGCAGTTCCTGAATTCCCATCGGGTCCAGGCCGTTGAGCGGTTCGTCCAGTACCAGAAATTCCGGCTTTCCCAAAAGGGCAATCGCCAGCCCCAGCCGCTGCCGCATTCCCAGTGAGAATTTGCCGGCCGGCTTGCCGCCTGCAGCCTCCAGCCCCACCAGCTGCAGGGTGGGGGCGATGGCCGTTTCCGCCAGGCCCCGCTGCAGGCACTGCACTTTCAGGTTCTGCCAGGCCGTCAGGTCGGTGTATAAGGCGGGGCCGTCCACCAGGCAGCCCATCCGGCGGCGCATTTTTTCCTGCCCGGCGGCGTCTGCCGCGCCGAACAGAACCATCCGCCCCCGGGTGGGGCGGGTCAGCCCGCACAGGATCCGGAGCAGGGTGGTTTTCCCTGCGCCGTTCTCCCCGATCAGGCCGTAAATCTGTCCCCGCGGGATCGTGATGGTCACATCCCGCAGCGCCGCCGTGTGCCGGTATTCTTTGCAGAGGTGTTCCGCTGCAAAAACCGCTTCCTCGTATCTTTCCATGCTCTGCGTCTCCCTTCCCGTTGGTTCGGTGGTTCTGTTTAGGATACGATTCCGAAACGAGATTTTTGGCAAAGCCGGGCGTTTTCGAGAAAAATACCTGTCCCCTTTATCGGCTCCGCTTCCGGCACCAGGCCAGGGCGGCGGCCGGCAGGCAGGCTGCGCCCACCAGCAGCGGGATGGCCAGCAGCGGGCCGGGCGACCAGATGCGCAGGCCAAACCAGTGGTACAGGTTTTGCCGGAAGATGTCCTCCGCCCCGCCCACAAAGGGCAGCAGCCGCAGATACTGCTGCACCGACCAGGGCAGATACTGGTTGAGGATCTGCGGTCCCCAGGTCGTCAGCAGGGCGGCGACCAGCGCCGCCGTGGTGCCGGGCAGCAGGGCCGACAGCAGCAGGGCGACGCCGGCAAAGCCCAGCGCCGAGCCGAGCAGGCAGGCCAGTTCATAGCATTCCGCCTGCAGCATGTTCATCGGCGCGGTGGCCAGCATCTTGATCAGCTGGATGGGCAGGTCCCAGCCCTCGAACCCCAGCCAGACGGCCTGGACCGCCACCATAACCGCCGCAAACAGGGTGAAGATCTCCCCCGCAAAGGCAAGGCCGGACAGCAGCTTTGCCCCGGCCAGCGCCGCCCTTCCCCGCAGGGAGGTCGCCTGCAGCGTGTCCATCCCCCGCCGTCTTTCCCCGGAAAAGACAGGCGCCAGCGCCAGGGCCAGGACCACAGGCAGGATCATCTGACCAAAGCCCCCGATCCCATTGCCCAGAACGGCGGACCAGCCCGCAGTCCAGCCGTAGGCCATGGGCTTGTCCACCTGGCTGTCCATATCCAGAAAGAACTTTCGATCCGCCGGGTCTGAAAACTGGTTTTCCAGGTAATATTCCAGTTTTTCCTCCCGACGCTCATACAGACCGGTCAAGCGAGCAGGGTCCACATAGTAGATGGTAAGTGTGGGATAGGGCTGGGTCTGATCCTCTACCTCCGGCCACAGAAACGATACCAGTGTCCCCTGCAGAAAGCTGAAATCCGCCAAAGCACCATCAAACTCTGGGTTCTCCGCCAGGATTTGCTGATAGGTACGCACCATATCCTGTGCTGTCTCATCGGTGAGCGTTTGCCACTGGGCGGCATATTGCTGACTCTTGCGAATATTCATATATCCATCGATCTGGTGACTTCCGTCTGCCCGCATGGTGCCGAAATTGATACACTGCATGGCCCATACCTGCAGCCCCAGCGTCAACAGCAGCATTCCACAGACTGCCAGTCTGGTCAGCCCAGAGCGCCACAGTTTCTTATGTTCCTGCCAGAACAGGCTCATGGATTGTCGCCTCCTTCCTCCTCGGGAAAATACAGCAGATACAGGTCCTCCAGCGTGGGGGGGCAGGCTCGGGCCTCCGGGGCCGGTTTTGCGTCCGCCAGGATCCGCAGGGTCACCCGGTCTCCGTCATAGCGCAGGTTGGCCACCGTCAGCCGCGCCTGCCAGGCCGCCCCCTCCCGGGCGGGCACGGTCAGTTCCCACACCCGGCCCTCCGCCTGCCGCAGCAGTTCCGGGACGGTCCCCCGGGTTTGGATCTGCCCGTCCTTCATCAAGAAGACCGTGTGGGCGATCGCCTCCAGGTCCGAGACGATGTGGGTGGAAAGCAGCACGATCTTTTCCTGCGCGTATCCTTCCAGAATGTTGCGGAAGTGAACCCGCTCCTTGGGGTCCAACCCTGCGGTGGGCTCGTCCAGAATCAGAATATCCGGGTCATTGAGCAATGCCTGGGCGATGCCCAGCCGGCGGCGCATCCCGCCGGAAAAGGTCCGGAGCTTTTTGCCGCCGGCTTCCTGCAGGCGGACCGTGCGCAGCAGTTCCTCCACCTTCGGTTTGGCCCGGGCGCGGGTCATCCCTTTCAGCACGGCCATATACAGCAAAAAGTCCCGGGCGGTGTACCGGGGATAACCGGCAAACTCCTGTGGCAGATAGCCCAGCCTGTCCCGGTAGGCCGCCCCCAGGGTGTCGATGGGGATTCCATCCAGGCACACCCGGCCGGACGTGGGCCGCAGGACCCCGCAGATCATCCGCAGCAGGGTGGTTTTCCCCGCCCCGTTGGCCCCCAGCAGGCCATAAATGCCGGGCTGCAAAACCGCGGTGACCCCGGCCACCGCCGGGGTTCCCCCGAATTCCTTGCGCAGGTTTTCAAGCAGCAATTCCACAGATGGCTTCCCCCTTTCGTTTTTGGAGCAGAAAGACCAGTTCCCTGACAAAGAATCCGCCGAAACCGGTAAAGGCAAGGGCCCAGCCGCCCAGCGCCGAGGTTTCATACAGCTGCGGCGCCGCAAGATGAACGGCCAGCAGCCCCGCCGCCGTGGCGCAGCACACCGCCAGGCAGATGGTTCCGTGGCTCCGCGGGCAGCGCCGCAGCACCGCCAGCGCCGTCAGCGCACAGAACAAAAACGGCACCAGCAGATAGAAAAACAGCGGCAGCAGGGCCTTCTCCGTCCGGGTGCTGCCCAGCGCCAGCGCCGAGGTCAGCAGCACCAGGTCGGCGGCCGCGGCCAGGACCAGCTTGGCAAGCGCCAGTTCTGCGCGGGAAACGCAGGTGGATGCCTCCAGTTCGTCCATCTCATAGCGGGGGCCGGCAAACAGGATCGGCAGGCACGCCCCCACCAGAAGCGGCCCCAGCAGCGGCAGCCAGGACACCAGGTCTTTTTGCCCGGCCGCCGCCAGGAAAAACAATGCGGCCGCCGCCCCCTGGGCGGCCCACATCGGCACCCCGGTGAAGCGCCATACCTGCGAGAGAAAGGCCCAGAACCCGGTGCGCGGCCGCGCCGGGGTTTCCTGCAGCAGCGCGGCGCATTTTTGTTGGGTCTGCGCCAGGCGCGTGGGCCGCGGCCCCTGGCACAGCAGACGTTGCAGGTCGGTAGAATTCATAGGGTTCCCTCCCTTAACGTTTTCAGGGCTTTCCGCACACGGCTCTGCACGGTGCGCAGCGGCTGCCCCGTGACCGCTGCGATCTCGCGGTATTTCAGCCCCTGCCCGTACCGGAGCAGGATGGCTTCCCGCTGTTCCGGGGGCAGGCCGGCCAGCAGCCTCTGCGCCAGGTCGCGGTTTTCGATGGCTTCAAAGGGCGCCGCCGGGTCGGCCAGGTCTTCCGGCAGGGGGTCGGCCTTTCTTTGCCGGGCGGCATCCACGCACAGACAGTAGGCGATCCGGTACAGATAGGCCCGGAACTGTCCCTGTTCCCGGTAGCTGCCGATCGTGCGGAACAGATGCAGAAACACCTCCTGGGTCAGATCCTCCGCCGTCTGTGTGCAGGCGGTATGGCGGGCGCAGTACCGCAGAACGTCGGTATAATACCGCTCGATCAGGGCGTCCGCCGCCCTGCGGTCCCCCGCCTGAATGCGGCGGACCAGCTGCGCGTCCCGCATACGCATCCCCCCTGTCGCTGCAAAATGTCCTTCACTTATGATAACGAGGTTCCCCGCCAAAATGATTATGCCGCCGCCGTGTTTTGCAAATTTTATGCCGCCCG
>NHCFR01400__coassemble_1552_pt1 | contig 11227 bp, 10 predicted proteins | sample NHCFR01400__metabat2_low_PE_021 | metagenome-assembled genome bin NHCFR01400
AGCCCTTTTCTTTCAGTGCTGCAAGGATATTGATTTTATAACATATCGGCATACAACGGACTCCTTCCCAACGATGGTCTCTGCTGCAAGTATATAGCATGGCATACACGAAATACAAGTGTATAAAATGCACAAAAAGGAAAGAACGTATAAACGAATATTCGTGTACGGCAACAATTGATATACACTAATAACTCGTGTATAATAGAATCATCGAAAGCGCAAACGATCCCGCGCTTCCGAAACAATCAATCAAGAAAGAAGGTTTCTCCCTTATGAAGAGGAAAACCACCCTTGCCCGATTCACCCGCTACAGCGTAAGCGGACCGTACAACTGCGTTCATGTGCCCGACCACCGCAGCCGGCACTTCGGCTGCTGCCCCGCCCAAATGGCGGTAAGAAGGGCAACTGTGAACTGCCGCGAGCAAAAAGGCCATACAAAGTGCGGCAACACCCTGTAAGGCCAAAAGCAGACATAAGTTCCTAACCAATTCTGCCCCTTTACTGTACCATATCCAACACACTTTTGCAAGTGGCGCATCGGGCAGAAATAACGTCTGATAAATCCTTTTTCCATCTGTAACAGTTTAGGAGGCCCCCCCCATGCGAAACAGTGAAAATAATCCGAACAGCATTTTTGAAAAACATTACCTGTCGGTTTCCGACATCAAAAGTTATCTCGGTATCAGCACATCGGCGGCGTATGAACTGACGCACCGCAAGGACTTTCCGGTCTGCCGGCTCGGTTCCAGCATCCGCGTCCCCACCAAACCGTTTTTGGCCTGGATCGACGCGCATACCCACATGCCTGCCGAACTCAAGGCGGCATACACCCCGTTGGAGGTGACCTCCGATGCCGGGTAAGGGACATAAGCGAGCAGGGAAGGAGGGGACCGTTTTCAAAACGCCCAGCGGCGTATGGCGCGGTCAGGTCATGGACGGCTACCGCGACAACGGCAAGCGCAACATTCTCAACTTTTCCGCCCCGACACGCAGCGAAGTGCTGGATCAAATCCGCCGCTACTGGGTCGAAAAGGAAGCCGCCAACGGTTCGCTGATCCATGCCGACAGCATCCGGAACTTTGGCGAATACGCTGACCACTGGTATGCCAGCTACAAAAGTCAGGTGGCTCCGTCCACATACAGCACCTACCGGTACACGCTGGTGTTTCTTAAAACAAGGTTTGGCACATTCCCCCTCAACGAAATCAAGACTTCGGACATCAACCGCTTCATCAGCGATCTGGCGCAACAAGGGTATTCCCAGTCCCAAATCAGCAAATGCCACGCCATGCTGGTTCAAATCTTTGATATGGCGGAAAGCGACGACCTCGTGAGCAAAAACTACGCCCGGCTCTCTTTCCGCAGCGTGAAAAGCCTGGTGGAAGAGGAAAGCCGCAAAAAGAAGGAAGCCTTTACCGTGGACGAATTTCATACCTTGCTGGCAAAGCTGCCTGAAAACCTGATCGGGTACAGCATCCGCCTGATGCTGGTCACCGGGCTTCGCTTACAGGAACTCATCGCCCTCACGCCGAACGATCTGGCGGCGGATGGCAGCTGGGTGCGCGTCAATAAGGCGGTCAAAATGGTGGACGGGCATCCGATCCTCGGCACGCCCAAGAGTCACACCTCCAACCGCTTGATTCCGATTGCGCCGGTCTACCGCAGCATTGCCGTTTGGCTGCGGCAAAACGGCGGGCAGGTGTATCTCTGGTGTTCGACAAAACGCGAAAACCTGCTGTACGACACCGGCAGTGTCCGGCGGCGTTACTATCGGGCTTTGACGGCGATTCCCGGCGTTCGGCCGCTGTCACCGCACTGCTGCCGCCATACCTATGTGACCCTTTTGCAGCGTGAACACGTTCCGATGGAGACCATCGCACGGCTGCTCGGTCACAGCGAAATCAACACGACCAACCACTATCTCCACATGTCAGCCGACAGCTTGCAGGACGCCGTTCTTGCGCTGGAGGATGTTTGAACCGGAGAAACGCAACAACCACAGGAGGTCCCCCATGAATCCAGAAATCCCCATCCATACCTACCCCATCTACATCGGGGTCAACGAGCGCGCCTTCGCGGGCCTTGCCCATCAGAATATGACCTGCATCCAGGCTTTGTGCGAACTGGTGGACAATGCCATCGCAGCCTACCCCGAACAGCAGCAGGGCCTTGTGGCGATCATACTCTCCGAATGCCCGGCTGACGCCAACGCCGTTACCTTTACCGTCGCCGACTGGGGCGTCGGAATGGGTCTTAACGAATTGAGCGAGGCGCTGCAGCTGGGGGCGGCGCCGTCCACCGACGACCCGCTCCACGAACACGGGTATGGGCTCAAAAATGCGCTGTCCATGCTTAGCGCGGGCTCCGACCGCTGGAGTCTCTCCACCCGGCGGGCGGCAAACGGCCCTTACTACCAGGTGAGCGGCCCGCTTCGCCCGCAGATGATTGCCTGTGAAGAAGAAGCGCCCTGCCTGCCCCCGGGCGTCACCCTGCCGCGTGAAAACCCCGCCACCGTGATCGCCGTGACGGTACCGCTGTCCTATGCCCGCACGCTGACCTACCGCGGCAGCCGCACCGTGTCGCTGGCGAGCTTCCGGGAATGGCTGCTGGAGCATCTCGGCATTACCTACCGCGGCTTTCTCGAGCAGGACCTGACGACCATGGACGCCAACGTCAAAATCCTGCTGCGCATCGGCGCCAGCGATGTCTATGTCCCGCCCATCGAAATTCCGGTCCATAAGGCGGAAGAACGGCATTTTGACATCGACCTCGGCGGGCAGATGGTCCCCCTGACCTACCGGTACGGGGTCCTGGACCGCGACCTCTGCCAGGGGCGGCTTGCCGGGGACAACGTTCGGTTTGACATCCGCGCCCATTACCAGGGCAACCGTCCGACACAGGGCATCGACATCCGACTGGGCCGCCGCGTCATTGCGCAGTCCCAGTTTTCGGAGATCTGGCAGAACCCGGAGGGCGACCCGCTCGAGCGCCACAACAGCTACAACCTGTTTTGCGGGGAATTGCGGATCCCGGCTTTGCCGCGTGGGGTCCTGCCCACCCTCAACAACAAAACCGGCCCGGACATTTCCAGGGACGAGTGGCAGCGCATCTTTGAAAAGCTGCGCCGGTTCCCGCCGCCCAAATCCCCGGTGGCCGAATCGGAGCGCAAGCTCTGCGAGCAGTGGATGCGAAAACTGCGGGAAGTCTGCCCGCAGGATACCGTCAGCGCCGAGGTCTCGGTCTGGGACGCCGGCACCCGCATTGATGTGGTGGACACAGACGGGCGGGGCAAATACCATATCTTTGAGCTGAAATGCGGCAAAGCCGAACCGCAGCACCTGGCGCAGCTGCGGATGTACTGGGACGGCCTGGTCTTGACCGGCGTTCAGCCGACCCAGGCGACCCTGATCGTGCGGGCCTACAGCAAGAGTCTTCTGCTGATGCTGGAAAAGTTCAACGCCCTGCCCACGCCGCCCTTGCCGGACGGTACCCCCAGCCAGCCTTACTGCTTTGAAATTGCGCTGCTCGAAGAGAAGGGATTGGCCTGACCTCCGCATAGCAGGAATAGCAACAACAAGATAAGGAGACGACCATGGGAATTTACATGCATCTTTTGGTTTCCGGCGCGGTCACGCCGAACGAGTGGCAGACCGCCTATCAGGAAACGCTGAAACTTGTCCGGGCATTTTCACTCGGCGAACTGCGCGAAAAGGAAGTTGCAGGCGTCCCGGTGTACTGCCTGACCCCCACGGAGGAACGGACGGAACCCGCCGCCTGGCGAAATAGCGGTGCCTGGACCGGCTGGACCGCCAACGGCGATATGCTCACCCTGCGCACGGCGGAGGAATTCCGCCTGCCCCATGACCTGGAAAACGAACTCGCCTACGACCCGGCGGGCGGCGACGCCGCACTGGCCCATGCGGCCAACGTGCTGTTCCGCAAAGAAGATACGCCAAAGGCGCCGGCGGCCCGCCATCTGTGGGGCGGCAAAACACAGGGCGAGCCCTACCACATCGCCCTGCTGGCCATCGGCTGCCTGCTGGCGGACCGCTTGGGGCACAAGGTCCATGTACATGGCGACATCACGCTTGGCCAGTGCCGCAGGGCGGTCGAGCTGGCCGATCAGGTGCTGGACACCCCCATCACGCTGCCGGATTTCTGCGACTGCCAGCGTTGGTATCAGCGCGTGCAGGCATGGCCGCTTACCGAAGCACAAAAGGCCGCGGCATTTGAGCGGCTGTACCTGGGGGAGAAAGGCGGTGAGTTTGGCGCGTTCCTTCACGAGAACTTTTCTGAAGCGGCGTGCCGCGCCTACTGGCAGGCGCGGTTCCGCAGCAGCGGGCTGCCGACCATCTCGTTTGAGAAGAACGTGCAGCAGTACCTTCTGTGGGGCTTTGGTCTGCATGAACTCTGTGAACTGGCCGCATACGCCGCCAAGGAGGGCGAAACCTACGGCGAACCCCTGATCCGGGCCGTGATGGATACCGGCGTTTATCTGACCGCCAAAGATTGTTCGGATGCTCTGGAAATCGACCCGCAGTCGGAAACGCCCTATGGGGTTGGAAACCTGCTGATGCAATTCTTCTTTTCCGCAGTGCGCAACAAGTATGTGGACCGTTATATCCCACTCGAACAGGTACGGGAGGCCCTGGCGACCGGACTGAACGGCGTATGCGATGCCAATGCGGTCATCGACCGTTACCTCAAAGACAACGGAAACCGAGAACAGCCCCAACCGGCCGACGCTTTGCGGACAAGTTTTCTGGCCCGCCGTGATGCGTGGCGGAAAGACGCCGCCCAATATGACATTGCCCAATGCGAGCAGCTGCTCGACTATCGAGCCGGGGACCGAATCCATCCCTTGGTCATGGGCAAATTGCAGCAGTTCCGCCCCTTCTTTCAATCGCTGCCGAAGGAGCCGGAGTTCTATGATCTGGCCGGCCAGTCCGCCCGGCAGCGATGCCGGTGGCTGGCTGACAACAACCGGCAGCTTCTGCTGCGTGACAGCGACTGGCAGCAAATCTTCGCGCAAATCGCGGCGAGCCCCGCCGCCTTCGCCCGCTACTACCCGATGGACCGCCTCCAGCTGCAAAACGACGACGCCATCGAAATCATGCGTGGCCTGGTCCTGAATGATGCGCTGTACGCCTTCTTCCAGACGCTGCCGGAAGAGGGGAGTGAGTAAACACGGCTTGGAGCTTTTGCGTCCCTGGCGAAGATGCCTTGTGAAAGCCAAAAATTCAAGACCCCGGCTGTGCCCATGCTGCAGAGTGGTGATTGAACCCAAAAGCAGAGTAAAGTATAAGGATGGCCTGCCTCACACGCCAAAAATGTGTGTGTGGCAGGCCATCTTTTTTTGTTCGGGTGCCCGATGTTTGCTGGATATGCAGTCAGGGCCCTGCTTGTTCGGCAGCGGCTTTTAGGCACTTGCATACCGCACTTCGGATGAATTCGGCCGATGTGCGCAGTGTCCGTATAGGTATCCCTTGCCATCCGCCGCCGTACCGTGTGATTCTAAAATAGAATGGAAAATACAGGCGGGAGGAATTCAAACATGTCCATGCAGGAAATGACTGACAAGCAGTTGGAAGCGTACCGGCAGGAACTGGTCCGGCGGGAGCACAGCCCGGCGACCATCGCCAATTATATCCGCCATTGCGGGGAGTTTTTGCAGTTTTGCCAAGACAGCCAAGACGGTCTTGAGGCGGCGCCGAATCAGGAAATGCTTCTGAGCTGGAAACGTACCCTGCTCACCGCGGGCCTGTGCCCGGCCACCGTCAACGCCAAGCTGGCGGCGGTGAACGGATTTCTGCGGTTTTTGGGCCGCCCGGAACTCTGTGTGCGGCAGGTGCGGCGGCAGCGTCGGGTGTTCCGGGACAAGGACCGGGACCTGACCCGTGGGGAGTACCTGCGCCTTGTGCAGACGGCGCGGGCCCAGGGGCGCGAACGGCTGTGCCTGGCTATGCAGACCATCTGTGCCACCGGCATCCGGGTTTCGGAGCTGCGGTTCATCACGGTGGAGGCGGTGCGCACCGGCCGCGCCACCGTCACCGGCAAGGGCAAGTGCCGGGAGATTCTGCTGCCCGGTGCCCTGCGCCAGAAGCTCAAGCGGTACTTAAAGGAGGTGGGGCGCTGGCCCCGGGGTGGAGACGCCGGGGTCAACGCCAACAGGGCGGTCAAGCCCGTCTTTCTCACGGCGGGCGGCCAGCCGCTGGACCGCTCCAACCTCTGGCGGGAGATGCGCACCCTGTGCAAGGCTGCCGGGGTGGACCCGCATAAGGTGTTTCCGCATAACCTGCGGCGTCTGTTTGCCAAGACCTTCTATACATTAAATAAGGACATCGCCAAGCTGGCCGATCTGCTGGGTCATGCCAGCATCGAAACCACCCGCATCTACATCATGGAGACCGGCGCGGCCCACGCACGCTTGCTCGAGCGGATGCACCTACTGTTATAAAAAAGGACGCTACAACAAAATCAGCGTTTTGTTGTAGCGCCGCTGGCGATTCAACAGGTCATCCGATAAGGATTCGCACAGGAACTCAAATATATCCCTATTATAGCGCAATAAAAATGAGAATTCAACCCGATTAGGGTAAAACTGCGGTAAATTGGCAACTTGAACAAAACCGGCAGAGCAACAGCCTCTTGCTGGTCTGTTTGTCGTATCTTCATTAAAATCAGGTCTACCAAAAGGCGCCTCTGTACCGGACCGGTGCGGGGGCGTTTGCATTGTGTGCAGTGCCCGCTACAACAAAACGCTGATTTTGTTGCAACAAGGGGGGAGAACGCCTGTGCTGGACCTGTTTGCGCATAATCGTACAGCCTATGACGCCGCAGTCAGACTGCTGGCGTCCGTTGAATGCTTGAGCAGCGCTGCAGCAAAACGCCGATTTTGTTGTAGCCCGAGGGGGTGAGGATGTGCTGGACCTGTATGCCCATAACCGTGCAACCCATGAAAGCGCCGTCCGTTCGCTGGCCGAGACCGGCAAGGCAGCGGCTGTTCACCCCATCGGCAAACGCTACATCTACCTGGATAACCAGTGCAACCTGGCCGACGAATTGTTCGACGGCTGCCGTCTCCGAAATACCCCTGGGCGAAATCATCGTCTGGGGCGTTTTGCATGCCCTGAAATCTATGACTACGGCGTTCCGCTGTATAATCAAGATCCAACCCAGCGCGAAAAACTGCGCACCCTGTTTGCACAGAACCGGGAGTCGGGAACCTGACTCCCGCGCCCCATAGAAGGAGAAGAAAAGGAAAGAGAAGTACGCATGGTAACGAAACGCGAAAAATTGCAGTATGCCTATGTCTTTTTGACCGATGTGCTGGCGCTGTTTGTCAGCGTGGCGCTGGTGCATCTGGTGGCGGGGCAGATCTGGTCCCGCATCCTGCCCTATGACTGGACCGACTGGGTACAGACCCTCACGCTGCTGGCCATCGCCTTTACGGTCACCTTTCTCAACTTCAATCAGGATGAGAACATCGTGGGCCGGCGCTTGGGCGCGGAGATCAAGCTGTCCCTCAAATTCAACATCCTGATGGGGGCATTGTACGCCGCCCTGATGATGGTGACCAAGGCGCAGATGCTGGATTCCCGCTATTTTGCGGTGGGGGTGCCGCTGGTCAACCTGTTTGTGATGCCGCTGTTCCACACGGTCCTCAAAAAACTGCTCACCGGCGCCGAACACCGCTGGGGCCTGGAAACCTATGTGGGGATCATCACCACAGAACCCCACGCCGAAGCCCTGATTGAAGATCTGCGCAAGGACTGGTCCCGGCGCGTCATGGGGGTGGCGCTGCTGGAAGCAAGACGGGAGGAGCTGGGCGGCCAAGTGGCCGGCGTTCCGCTGGCAGCCAACTATGACAACTTTATGGACTGGCTGCGCCGCAGTGCGCTGGATGAGGTGTTTGTGGACATCCCGATGGACAGCGGCGAGAGCTTTCTGCCTTACCTGGAGGAAATGGAGAGCATGGGCCTGACCGTTCATTTCCGGCTTCCGATGCTGGACTGGATCGAGCAGGTCTGCTGCGGCGCCACCAGCGCGGCCCGGCTGAGCCGCAGCATCGCCCGGTGCGCCGGCGGAAATGTGGTGACCATCGGGACGGTCACGCTGAAGCTGCGGGACCAGCTGCTCAAACGGTGCATGGACATCCTGGGCGGCCTGGTGGGCTGCCTCATCAGCCTGCCGATCATTGCCATCACGGCGATCCCCCTCAAGCTGGAAAGCTCCGGTCCGCTGATCTTCAAGCAGAAGCGGGTGGGGCTCAACGGACGCATCTTCTACATCCATAAGCTGCGCAGCATGTACATGGACGCCGAGGAGCGCAAGAAGGAACTGATGGCCAAAAACGAGATGAACGGCTTGATGTTCAAGATGCAGGACGATCCCCGCATCACCAAGGTGGGTAAGTTTATCCGCAAGACAAGCATTGATGAACTTCCACAATTTTTTGATGTACTATGCGGCAACATGAGCCTGGTCGGCACCCGCCCGCCGACGGTGGACGAGTACAGCCAGTATGACAGCCACCACAAGCGCCGACTGTCCATGAAGCCAGGCATCACGGGGCTGTGGCAGGTCAGCGGCCGCAGCAGCATCCAGAATTTTGAGGATGTGGTGGCGCTGGACGTGAAATACATCGACAACTGGTCCCTGTGGGGGGACGTCAAGCTGCTGTTCAAGACGGTGGCGGTGGTCTTCACCGGCCGCGGGGCCGAATGAGAACGGCAATGCGCTGTCCGAACCGGGAAGAGGAGAGAGCGATGACAACATCGACCCAACAAAAAATGCCTGCCCAGCTGGGGGCATACCCCAAAATATCTGACCGGGAGGCCCTGGCCGGGACCCTGGCAGGGCTGACCGCGGTGTCCGTCTGCGGCGCCTTTACCCGGGCGGAACAGACCCGCCTGCAGACGATGGTCCGAGCAGCAGGGGAGGGGACCGGCTGCCGTCTGGTCTTTGTGGCCAGCCCGTCGCTGGAAGCCCCGCGGGAGACCCTCCTGTATCCCGCCCACCTGACCGGCCGTCAGACCGAAAAACTCCTCCGGCAACTGTATGACGCCGACGCTTTGATCTGCGGCATCCTGCCGCCCTCGCTGCTGGGCGAGTGAGATTTTAAGAGAATAAGGTCTCTTCCGGAAAACGTAACCCCCATACATCCACCCAATAAAGTTAGGAAAACATCCGTTATGCACTACAAAACTTCCAAACCATTGCACATCCTCAATGCCGTCACCGAGTTCGTGGTCCTGCTGCTGGCCTTCGTACTGGCCGGCTGCCTGCGGGTCGTCACCCCCTGGGGCGCATTGTTTTTCTTCTTCGATGTCAAGCGGTATTTCCCGCTGGCACTGCTCTATGCGGGCGTCATGGTGGCGGTCTACGCATTCCAGGGCAGCTACGAGACCATCCGCATCCGGGGACTCATCCGGGAAGGCCTGCGGGTCGGGGTCTCCAGCCTGATCGGCTTTGCGCTGGCGGCCACCGTGCTGTATGTGTTCAGCCTGTCGCAGTTTTCCCGCCTGCTGCTGGCCTATTTCTATGTGCTGTCGGTGGTGGCGATCGTCATAAAGCGGTGGATCTTCCAAAAGATCGGCTCGGCCTACACCCGCCGCCATGATGTGGCGCCCCGCATCCTGCTGGTCGGCGGGGGCGCATTGGCCCGCCGTTATTATCAGGACGTGATCGCCAAACAGAAAGGTGTGAAATATGTGGGGTATCTGGCTCGGTGTGAAACGCCGGGCCTGCCTGACTATCTGGGGCCGGAGCGCAGCGTGGCCAAAGTGCTGGCCCAGCACAAGGTGGACCGGATCGTGGCAGCCCAGGATGTGCAGAACACCGACCAGATGCGGCATCTGGTGGCCCTGGCCGAGAGTTACCACATCCGGTTGAGCGTGGTGCCGATCTACAGCGATTTTCTCTATTCCCACGCCGAGGAAGCGTCGGATTCCGGACTGTACACGGTGGACCTGCACCTGAGCCAGACCTGTGAGGTGATGGGGGTCAACATCGTGGTCACAAGCATGAGCAAGACCCTCGCGCTGATCGAGAGCCAGCTGGAAAGCTGGCGCGGCAAGTACATCTGCGTGGCCAACGTCCACACAACGGTCACGGCCCACGAGGACGCCAGCTACCAGCAGATCCAGAACAACGCAGTCATGGCCCTGCCGGACGGCGGACCGCTGTCCCAGTACAGCCGCAAGCAGGGCTTCTCGGAAGCCCGCCGGGTGACCGGTCCCGACCTGATGAAGGAGATTCTGGCGATCAGCGCCGAAAAGGGCTGGCGGCACTACTTCTACGGCTCTACCCAGGAGACGCTGGACCTGCTGCGAAAGAAGATCGAGGAGCGCTACCCTGGCGCGATCATCGCGGGGATGTACTCGCCGCCCTTCCGGGAGCTGACACCCCAGGAGGATGTGGAGATCGTCGAGCAGATCAACGCAGCGAAGCCGGACTTTGTCTGGGTGGGGCTCGGCGCCCCCAAGCAGGAGCGCTGGATGGCCGCCCACGAGGACCGCGTCAAAGCCCTGATGATCGGCGTCGGCGCCGCCTTCGACTACGAAGCCGGCAACATCCAGCGCGCCCCGCAATGGATGCAAAAGCACAACCTCGAGTGGCTCTACCGCCTGCTGCAAGACCCGAAGCGGCTGTTCAAGCGATACTTCGATACCAATTTGCGGTATTTGTGGTGGACTTGGCGGCGGTGAGCGGCGTTTCAAATTGATTTGAGAGAGGAAGGAATCAGAGATGTGCGGAGGAAAACGATGTGGGACATGCGACGCGTTGGCGTTGGTTGACGGTGCCATAAGAGACAAGGCAATAAAATTCACCGGGCCTCTGCAGGCTTGAACCAAATTTCTCACCTGATTTTCATGCAGGCTGGGAGAGATCAAAGGCCGTAGCATAAAGCCTTTTTGGCCCCTGTTGCCCGGCCCGGCAGCATGACATCGGGAAAAGAAATCTGGAGCAAGCCTGTACCTGGCACGATTGTGTCAGGTATGGGCTTGCTGTCATGAAGCAGGTAAGGATAGTGGGTGAGAAGAGGGGCAAGCGCACAGCGCTTTGACACGTGCGCAGTTGAGAATGTCATTGACTTTTCACAGTGATTTCAATCATAGAAAATATTCCGGCTCTGCCGGACGGAAAGAGGAAGTATGTTATGGATAAGAAGTATACGATTGCTGTGGCTGGAACTGGATATGTGGGATTGTCGATTGCCACG
>NHCFR01400__coassemble_1610_pt1 | contig 10910 bp, 10 predicted proteins | sample NHCFR01400__metabat2_low_PE_021 | metagenome-assembled genome bin NHCFR01400
GGCGGTTTCGTTTGGCAGCAGGGCCGTTCGCTGTCTGCATCTGTTCCGTCATGGGCCGGCCGCTGCGCCCGGCAGGGGTCAGGCCCTGGCGAACAGGTCCAGCGCCCCGCGGCTGTGCAGCAGCGCATACACCGGGCCCGGCAGGTCCGGGCCCGGGCGGTGTCGTTTACTGGTATCCGTGGCATTCCACCCGGTCGGCGCCGGTGTAGGTCTGCCAGGTATCGCTCTGCCATTCGCCGCATTCGGTGCAGATCCGCTGGTACACGGCGTAGTTGGGGAAGTGGTAATCCTCCCCGTATGCTTCATGGATGCAGTCCCGCACCGCCAGGCCGCCCTCCCGCGTGTCCAGGCGGCGGTCTTCCATCATTCCGCCGCAGAGCGGGCAGCTCTCGGGCAAATCCTCCGGCACAGGCTGCGGGTGAATCAGGATTACATCCTCCTGCGCCTCCTCCTCGGCGGCGGGGAGCGGGGCCTCCAGGGCGACGGCCACGGTCTCGGCGGTGGCGGCGGAGGATGTCTCCTGTGCCGCCTCGTCTTGTCCGCCGGCGGCGCAGCCGGCCAGAAGGGCCGCGGCCAGCGGGATCACCCACAGCCGGCGGAAAACGGATCTCTTTTTCATGGCGTTCGCCTCCTCTTTTCAGTGCATCGGGCCAAGCAACGGAACGGGAAGAGTCTATAAGTTTATGGTAGCATCGGGCAAAGGCAAAGTCAAGGCGGCGATCTGTCGACAAATGCGGCCGCGGTATGTCCATTTTACCGAACGGCGGACCGGAACGGGGGCGCGGTGTCCGCCGGGGTCAGGCGTCCTGGCGGGCGGTCAGTTCATTGCAGACGGCCAGATCGTAGGCGTTGAACCAGACCGAAAGCCCCTCCTGCTGCTGTTCGCAGACGATCGTGACCAGGCGCCCCTGGCTGGCAAAGGCGTCCCAGTCGGCGTCGGTTTTGAGTTCCGTGCGGTACAGCGGCCAGTTTTCCCGGCAGAACTCGGTGTTGGCGTCGGTCAGCCGGCTGGCGACGGGGGCGCTGCCCCACAGTTTCCGGGTATCGTCCGCCTTCAGCGTCTCGGCAGCCGCGCCGGTGTCCAGGGCGGAAAAGAGGGGATACACCGTCAATTCCGTCAGGGCGGCGTCGCCGTACCGGGCGTCCAGCGCATCGGTGACCGCCTGTGCATCGGTCCCGGCCGGATACTGCACCCAAACGCCCACCAGCACCTCCTGGCCGGCCAGGGCCTCGGCGTCAAACTGCTGCAGGTCCCCTGTTTCGCCCGGCTTCAGATTGAGGAAGGAGAAGGTGATCTGCTCGGCCTGTGCGCCGAACACCTCCCGGTCGGTCAGGGTGAAGGTGGTGCCCCGCCCTGCGGCCGTCCGGTTCCCGACCTCCTCGGGGGTGGCGCCCCAGGCTTCCATGACCTGCTCGGCGTTCATCTCCCAGCCGGTCTGCGGAAATTCCAGGTCCGGGCCCCCGCCCTGCGGCCCGCAGCCGCCCAGAAGGGCCGCCGCCAGCAAAACAGGGAGAACGCGGCGTTGGATGGTCGGCTTCATGGAAACCCCTCCTTTTTGCATTGTGTGGAGACGAGAACTTATTTGCGGGAAGAAGACATAAGCTTAGGTAAAACTTGTGCTCCATTCAGCACCAGCAGAATCGTATTCAAAACCCAACGAGGCAGTCTGGGTGCCAGCTTTGATTGTAGAAACACCAGCAACACCACAAGTAAGATTGCCATAATTAATCATATTAGTATTTGATGGTGTATAAAGATAGCTGACATTGGCGTTGGGGTTGGAATATGTCCGTGCTACGTCTTGAATTTCGTTGAAAGGAGTGTCCGCATACTTTGAACTTTGAATCAAAGCGCTGGCACGCATTGCAGTGCCATAAGTTAAAGTTGTAGTAAAGTTATTAATGCGAACCTTCAAAGCACTTACATTTACGGTGTAATTTACATTCATGTATGCATAGATTTGATAAGTGGAAAGACCAATACTATTCGACGCGGCATCGCGTGGAGTGACAATTCTATTGTTCTCATCCAATACCAGCAAGTTGGTTGTAAAAATATCTTGGACAATATTGCCCGCATCATCTACATGAGTGTCGAGAAGTTGCTCGATATAAAAGCTGTTGCTAGAACTGCTTTTAAGGTTGTTTCGAGCTTCCTTTTTACGTTCTTGATATTGTTCTAATGCAACACGAAGAACGTCTTCTTCATTCGTGATTTGTCCGGCCAAAAGGCCGTCTAGCACTTCTTGTTCAACGCTTGCATCTACAGTGATCTGCTCCGAAGTCGCTGTAGTGGCAGCATTGGCGGAGATAACGCACGAAAAGAGCATGACAAAGACAGCAAATAAAGAAATGATCTTTTTCATAATTATACCTCCAATTTTTGATAATTCAAGTGGTTGTTGTATCCGAGAAGAAGCTCAGTCCATTGGTATCACCTCCGTTTCACGTCTGCGACGGCTGGCTGTGGATGATCCGTTGACTATATAATAAATCAAACAAATAAATATTTCAACATTATTATTTCACAACAAGTATTGACGCCGTTTGTTAAATCTGCTATGTTTTATTTGCTAGCAATAAAGTATACAAACGACCGAGGAACCCATGGGAATCTCTGACAATCTCAAGCGCGGCGTGACCGAGCTGGTGCTGCTCAGCCTGCTGTCCGAACAGGACATGTATGGCTATGAGATGGCGCAGGCTTTGCGGGAACGCAGCCACGGAAAATTTGTATTACAGGAAACATCTATGTACCCGACGCTCTATCGCTTACAGGATGGCGGTTACATCTCTGCCCGGGAGGAGTTGGTGGGCAAGCGCCGCAAGCGCACCTATTACCACCTGGAACCGGCCGGGGAAGCCTACTTCCGCCAGAGCCTGGCAGAGTATCTCGGCGTGCAGGAGGGTGTCCGCGCCATTTTGCGGCTGGAAGGGGGAACCGGGGAATGACCGAAGCGCAAACCAGATCCGCCGCCCGGCTGCGGAAGCGGTACTGCGCGGCGCTGCGCAAAGAACTGGCTTCGGTACCCCAGCTGCGCCGCCGGACCCTGCAGGATATGCGCCGCAGCCTGGACGAATACCTGGAGCAAAACCCGGCGGCGACCTGGGCCGACCTGGAAGGGGAGTTCGGCAGCCCGCGACAAGCCGCGGACCACATCCTGAACAGCCTGGACGCCGAGCAGATCAAGCGGGAGGCCAGGCGTTTCCGCTGGCGGCGGGTAGCGGCTCTTGCGATAGTGGGGCTGGGGCTGGCGTATGCATTGTTTCTCTGTGGCAGACTGGCTATCAACTGGGTAATGAAGCCCGGGTATGTCATAATCGAAGAAGCAGAAGTTATCGAAGGGCCGATTCCGACAAACACACCGGTGGAGGGAAATCCTTTATGGTAGAGAAGAAAAGTTTGGCAGCAATTTTCACTTCTTTCATGCTGTTTTCTGTGCTGTTTTCACTGCTCTCAGTCAGTGCTGTGGCAGCGCAACCGCAAGAAACACTGGTAAAGCAATATACGGAAACTTACCCGGACGGCAGTTACGCGGTCGTTTCTGTATATCAAAACGAACCGCTGACACGCAGTGGGCCAATTTCAGGGCATAAAGATTACAATTATTATGATGGTGGACTTGCATGGACTTTTACTGTCAATGGTACATTTACCTACACCGGCAGTAGCGCCGTTTGCCAGGCTGCGTCCTGCACATACAGCATTCATAACAACGTGTGGTACTGCGTCAGTTCCAGCGCCAACCCCAGCGGTAACGCCGCTGTGGCCAGCGGCACAATGTGCCGTGGCACTGATGGACGGAGAGTTTACCCCAGCGTCACCCTGTATTGTTCCCCCAACGGTTCGCTGTCCTGATGGACACACCCTTGCCATAAGCCCCCTATACAAATCCCCGCAGCGTTCCGCTTTTTGGGCGGAGCGCTGCGGGGATTTTTCTGTCGGATGCCTTACTCGACTGTCCGGGGCACCCAGTTGCCGCTGCCTTTGGGGACTTCCTCATAGTACACGTCGGGCTGTGCTTCGGGGTCGGCGGCCCGGTGTACCCAGTTGCCGCTGCCGGCCGGCACTTCGTCGTACCAGTCCCGGGTGAAGGCCGACAGCTCTTCCTCGGCATACACGGTGGCCGCGGCCTCGGCGGCCGGCTGATCCGCCGCTTCACCCCGGCTCTCTGCCTCGGCGGTGACCTCACTGTCCGGCGTGGCGGCTTCGTCGGGGGCAGCGGCTTCGTCGGGGGCCGTGACCTCGCTGTCCGGCGCGGCGGTCGTGTCGGGGGCCTCAACGTCCGGCGCGGGGGCCTTGGTCGGGGCCGGGGCTTCGGTGGCCGCGGGAGGCTCTGTGGCGATGGGGGCTTCGGTGGCGGCGGGGGGCTCGGCAGGGGAGGCGTCCCCGGCCGGGTTCGGGCGGCAGCCCAGCAGGGCGGCGGTCAGGCAGCCCAGCAGGACCGCGGCGGCGAGTTTCTTGCGCAGGGGATTGGCAAACAGTTTCATGGGATGCAGCTCCTTTCCGGTCCGGGCGGCGGGGCGCCGCGCCAAGGGCGGTATTTGTGGAATGCCCCCATCATAAGGCGGGGTTGTATCGGGCTTGCATCCATCCGGGCGGGGCAGACTGCATAAATGTGCAGCAAGACCGGGGGAAAAGGCTGCAATGTTCACATTTTATCCAAATAATTTGGACAAAATGCTGCCCAAACCTGCAAAATTCCGAAATATGGAGACGAAATTGACAAAAACAGCGGAAAGGTGTAGAGTATATATGCAGTTTCATCAGGCAAATGCAGTGACCAGGACAATGGCCCTTTTGCAACACCGCTCCCAGAAAGCCGCCGGTTGTGCGAGGCGGCAGCAAGGCGCGAAGGGGTCCTCACCTGCCAGCAGCCGGTGCGAACCCCGCCGCGGCGGGCAGTAGCGCCGGCCGGGTCTCCCGCCGTTATCCGGGGCTGCGGTGCGGGGCAGGGCCCCGGCGGCCGCAGGTAAGGGGCTGCCCCGGGCAGGGGGAATCCAAACGTGTGCGGATTCCCGGCCATGGTTCGGGGCGGCAAGCAAAGTGGTAACGCGGAAGCCGCGCAGAAGAACTCTGTACAGCCTTCGTCTTTGCAAAGCACGGGCAACCCGTGCGGCAAAGGCGGGGGCTGTTTGCATAGGCCGCTGCCCCGGCCTGCACCGCCTGATGCCGGCTGCGACAAACCAAAAGAGGAAGGAATTCAACATGAACACACTCGTGATCGTACTCATTGCGGCGGTGTGCCTGGTGGGCGCCTACGCGCTGTACGGGCGCTGGATCGCCCGCAGCTGGGGCATCGACCCGACCGCCAAGACCCCGGCCGTTGTGAAAAACGACGGCAAGGACTATGTCCCCACCGACGGCTGGACCGTTTTCAGCCACCAGTTCAGCTCCATCGCCGGCGCCGGCCCTGTCACCGGCGCCATCCAGGCGGCGGCCTTCGGCTGGCTGCCGGTGCTGCTGTGGATCCTGCTGGGCGGCATCTTCTTCGGCGCCGTCACCGACTTCGGCGCACTGTACGCCAGCGTCAAGAACGAAGGCAAGTCCATGGGCCTGCTGATCGAAAAGTACATCGGCAAGACCGGCCGCAAGCTGTTCCTGGTTTTCAGCTGGCTGTTCTGCGGCCTGGTGGTGGCCGCCTTTGCCGACATGGTGGCCGGCACCTTCAACGCCTATGACACCGAAGGCGCCCTGGCCGCCGCCGCCACCACCAACGGCGCCGCCGGCAGCATCTCGCTGTTCTTCATCGCCTTCGCCATCCTGTTCGGCCTGCTGCAGCGCAAGTTCCAGTTCAAAGGCTGGAAGGAGGGGGTCATCGCCCTGGCCTTCACCGTCGTTTCGCTGGCGCTGGGCATGGTGGCCCCGCTGATCCTCGGCAAAGAAGCCTGGCTGTACATCACCTTTGTCTACATCTTCTTCACCGCCGTGCTGCCGATGTGGCTGCTCAAACAGCCCCGCGACGCCATGACCACCTTCATGTTCGCCGGCATGATCCTGGGCGCCGTGGTGGGCATCCTGGTGGCCCACCCGACCATGAACCTGCCGGTGTACACCGGCTTCCACAACGAAAGCCTGGGCGACCTGTTCCCGATCCTCTTCGTCACGGTGGCCTGCGGCGCGGTTTCCGGCTTCCACAGCCTGGTGTCCTCCGGCACCTCCTCCAAGACCATCGAGAACGAGAAGGACATGCTCAAGGTCGGCTACGGCGCCATGGTGACCGAAAGCCTGCTGGCGGTGCTGGCCCTGTGCGTGGCCGGCGCGGCCGCCGCGGCCGACGGCACCCCCGCCGCCGGCACCCCGTTCCAGATCTTCTCCACCGGCGTGGCCGGCTTCTTTGAAATGTTCGGCGTGCCGGTGTATGTGGCCCAGTGCTTCATGACCATGTGTGTGTCCGCCCTGGCCCTGACCAGCCTGGACGCCGTCTCCCGCATCGGCCGCATGAGCTGGCAGGAACTGTTCAGTGTGGACGATATGGAAAACGCCGCCCCCTGGCGCAAGGTCCTGTGCAACACCTATGTGTCCACCGTCATCACGCTGGTCTACGGCTTCATCCTGGCCAAGATCGGCTACAACAACATCTGGCCGCTGTTCGGCTCGGCCAACCAGCTGCTCAGCGCGCTGGTGCTCGTCACCCTCTGCGTTTTCCTGAAGGTGACCGGCCGCAACAACAAGATGCTTTTCCCGCCGCTGATCATCATGCTCTGCGTCACCTTCACGGCGCTGGTCCAGCGGCTCATCGCCATGGTGCAGGCCTATCAGGCCGGCAGCGCCACCTTCTGGGTGGAAGGGCTGCAGCTGATCATCGCGGTGCTGCTCATCGCGCTGGGCCTGACCATCGTCGTCAACTCGCTGCGGGCCTACTTCGCCGCCAAAAAGGACAGCGAAGCCGCCGTGCAGACCCACTGAATCACCGCACAGAAAAGGCCGTTCCCCTGCCGGGGAACGGCCTTTCAGCGTGTCGAAAAAAACGGGGTTCAGCCCTGGCGGGCCAGCGCTTCGTCCAGCGGCAGCACGGTGGAGACGGATTCCTCCGCCAGCACGCCGTCCTCCGTCCGGCGTCTGCTCAGCTGGTTGCCGTGCCCGTCATAGGTGCAGCTGATCTCCCGCGGGGTGCCCTGGATGGTCTGGGTCTGGGTCAGCAGGTTGCCGGCCTCGTCATAGGTGCAGACCGTTTCGATGACCACGGCGCCGTCGGCGTCGGTGGTGGTCTCGGTCAGCGGGTCGCCGTTTTCGTTGTAGGTGGCGGTCCTCTCGCTGGTAAGCTGCCCGGCGCTGTTGGTACGGGTCCGGGTCAGGATGTTGCCCGCCTCGTCCAGCGTCAGGGCTTCGGTGTACTGGGCCTCGCCGTTCAGGGTGCTCTCCATGCGGCCGGTGCCGTCCCCGTTGTAGGTGTAGCGGTCCAGCTGGGTGCCGGCGGCGGTGACGCTCTCGCTCTCCACCAGCCGGCCCTGCTCGTCATAGGTGTGGGTCTGGCTGATCTCCTGGACCTCGCCGTCGGCGCCCGGCGCCTGCGGCCGGCCGGTCAGGCTCAGCAGATTGCCCGCGGCGTCGAAGGTGTTGGTGGCGGTGAGGTTGCCCTCGCCGTCGTACACAAGGGCCTGGGTGCGCAGGCCGGCTTCGTCGTAAACATTTTCGGTGCGCATCAGCACCGCGCCGTCCTGCTCGACCTGGGCGGACAGGGCCAGCCCGGTCTCGTCATAGACATAGGTGGTGCGGGTCTCGGCGGCCACGGTGCCGTCGGGCAGGTAATAGGTGGTGTTCGTCTCGGTGACCACCGGGTCGGCCCCGGCTGCGTCGGGGGCGGCGTTGGTATCGGCGTCGGCGGTCGGCGTTTCGGCCTCGGCGGCCGCGCCGGACGCCGGCGGTTCGGACGCGGCCGGGTCCGCCGCCGGGGCGCCGCAGCCGCCCAGCAGCAGGGCAGCCAGGGCCGCTGTCAACATCCGCTTTCTCATACAGGGAACCTCCTTGTTTGGCGGCGGCCGGGCCGCCGTTGGCGGGGAAGGGCGCACTGGCGGAAAAACTTCCCAACAGAGATGGATTCTTACATGCCCAGCGTACCATGCCCCCCCACTCGCTGTCAATCAGGAAACTGCCTAAAAAACCGGGCGGCGTTTTGGGGATTCCCGCCAAAGAAAAGGCAAAGAAGCCCGGCGGCCAGGGCCCGGCGCTTGCATTTTGGCGGCTTCCATTGTATAGTTATGTATAGTTATCAGGAAAAAAGCCGGCCGCCCGTCGGCCGCAGAAAGCTGGTTTGCTTATGATTTACGCGCTGATCCTGTTCGCCATCACCTATGTGCTGATGCTCACCTTCAGCAAGTACCGCCCCTACATCGCGCTGGCCTCGGCGCTGGTGTTCATCCTGACCGGGATGCTGCCGCTGGACCAGATCTTCACCGCCATCGACTGGAACGTGCTGCTGATGATCGCCGGCACGATGGGCCTGGTGCAGCTGTTCATCGACAGCCACATGCCCGCCCGCCTGGCCGACATGATCATGACCAAGGTCCCCAATGTCCAGATGGCCGCCGTGGCGCTGGCCCTTTTTGCCGGCATCATCTCGGCCTTTGTGGACAACGTGGCCACCGTGCTGATGGTGGCCCCGGTGGCGCTGGCCATCTGCAAAAAGCTCAACACCAACCCGGTGCCCTTCATCATCGGCATCGCGGTGTCCTCCAACCTGCAGGGGGCTGCCACGCTGGTGGGCGACACCACCGCCATCATGCTGGGCTCCTACGCCGACATGAGCTTCCTGGACTTCTTCTGGTACAAGGGCCGCCCCGGCATCTTCTTTGCGGTGGAGCTGGGCGCCGTCGCCTCGGCGCTGATCCTGGCCTGGCTGTTCCGCAAGGAGAAAAAGCCCATCGACCGCGCCACCCAGCTGACCCCCGTCACCGACTATGTCCCCACCGTGCTGCTGGCGGGCATGATCGTGCTGCTGATCTCGGCCTCCTTCCTGCCCAGCAAGCCCGACATCACCAACGGTCTGATCTGCGTGACCCTCTTTGTCATCGGCATGGTCTACACCTATGTCCGCACCCGCAAGACCGAGGCGTTCACCGGCCCCATCAAGTCCATCGACTTTGAGACCATCGGCCTGCTGCTGGGGCTGTTCCTGGTCATCGGCGGCATCACCCACATGGGGGTGGTGGATGCGGCTGCCGGCCTGCTGGCCAAGATGGGCGGCGGCAACGTCTTCCTGATCTACACGGTCATCGTCTGGGCGTCGGTGCTCTTCTCCGCCTTCATCGACAACATCCCCTATGTGGCCACGATGCTGCCGGTGGTCACCGGCCTGGCTTCCACCCTGGGCATCGACCCGACGCTGCTCTACTTCGGCCTGCTGTCCGGCGCAACGCTGGGCGGCAACATGACCCCCATCGGCGCGTCGGCCAACATTGCCGGCATCGGCATCCTGCGCCGGGAAGGCTACGAGGTCAAGACCGGCGACTTCTGCCGCATCGGCATCCCCTTCACGCTGGCTGCCGTGATCCCGGCCTACATCTACTTCTGGGTCGTCTTCGCCTGATCGCCGCCGACCCCGCAAAGACAAAAGCCGCTTTCCCTTTCGGGGAAGCGGCTTTTTTGCAGTCTTGCGAGTACGGGGAAACGGGCGGAGATCACTCGGTCTCCAGGTGGATGTGCTGGGGCACGCCGTTGATGTAGATAGGGGTCAGCTCGGCCTGGATCAGCGGGCGGGCGTACCGCTCAAAGTCGGCGGTCACCTGCATCCCGTCGGGGGTGATCCACTCGGCGGGCACGCACTTTTCCCGGTTGGCCACCGCGGCCACATCCACCAGTGCGGTCTCGGTGCGGTAGGGCTGGTCGGCCAGGCGGCGGATGCCGCACATCTTGCCGGTCTGCCCGCGGAACGCGGCCTCCACCGCCGCGCCGCCCACCTGGTAGGCTTCGGTGATGTCGGTGCGGCTGGCCAGGTGGGAAGCGCACCGCTGCAGGGTGGAAAACTCGATGGCGCGGGTCTTGCAGCCCAGCCGCACCCGGATCAGGTCGGCCAGATAGCGGCTGGTGCCGGACAGGATCGCCTTGTGGCCGAAGGCGTCCAGCTGGCCGGCGGTGCTGACCAGATCGCAGAGGAAAACGCCGTCCCGGTTCTTGACCCCCTCGCTGGCCGCAATGATGACATTGTGGCGGCGGGCTTCCAGCTCGGCCACCCGGGCCAGGAACGCCTCCTCGTCAAACACCCGCTCGGGCAGCAGGATGATGTCCGGCCCGTCGCTGTCGCTGCCGGCGGCCAGGCTGGCGGCGCCGGCCAGCCAGCCGGTGTGGCGGCCCATGATCTCGGCCACCGTCACGCTGCGGATGTCATAGACGCTGGAATCGCAGATGACTTCCTTCAGAATGGTGGCGATGTACTTGGCCGCACTGCCGTAGCCGGGGGTGTGGTCGGTGCCCACCAGGTCGTTGTCGATGGTTTTGGGCACGCCGATAAACCGGATGTCGCTGTTTTTGGCGGCGCCGTAGGCGGCCAGTTTGGCGATGGTGTCCATGCTGTCGTTGCCGCCGATGTACAGCACCGCCCCGATCTTGTACCGGTCAAACAGCTGGAACAGCGTTTGGTAGGGCGCTTCGTTCACCTCGGCGTCGGGCAGCTTGTGGCGGCAGCTCCCAAGAAAGCTGGAGGGGGTGCGCTTGAGCAGTTCGATGGCCATTTTGTCGCCCAGCTGCCGGTCCAGATCCACGATCCGCCCTTCCAGCAGCCCTTCGATGCCGTACTGCATCCCGTACACATGCTCAGCGCCAAAAGCCTTGGCGCTCTCATACACGCCGGCCAGGCTGGAGTTGATCACGGCGGTGGGCCCGCCGGACTGTCCCACAAGAAGATTCCAAGCCATAATCGCACCTTCTTTATTTTGGTATTTGTAAAAGAGGGCACGCCGCAGGGCACACC
>NHCFR01400__coassemble_1718_pt1 | contig 10364 bp, 8 predicted proteins | sample NHCFR01400__metabat2_low_PE_021 | metagenome-assembled genome bin NHCFR01400
TGCTGCGCGCCACCTGGGAGCGCGGCTGGTCCTTCATCAAGCGGGCCGGCACCGTTATTCTGGCTTCCACCGTCATCCTGTGGTTCCTGCAGGGCTTCGGCTTTACCGACGGCGCTTTCGGCATGGTGGAGGATAACAACACCAGCCTGCTGGCTTCCGTCGGCGGTGTGGTCGCCTTCATCTTCGCGCCTCTCGGCTTCGGCAACTGGCAGGCCACGGTGGCCACGGTCACCGGCCTGATCGCCAAGGAAAACGTCGTCGCCACCTTTGCCCAGCTGTTCAACTATGCGGGCGAGATCTCGGAGAACGGCGAGGAGATCTGGGGCATGGTGCCCAACTACTTCACCGGCCTGACCGCCTACAGCTTCATGGTGTTCAACCTGCTCTGCGCCCCCTGCTTTGCGGCCATGGGCGCCATCAAGCGGGAGATGAACAACGGCAAGTGGACCGCCTTTGCCATCGGGTATATGTGCGTGTTTGCCTACTGCGTCTCGCTCATCATCTATCAGATCGGCGGTCTCATCACCGGCGAAGTTCCCTTCGGGGCCGGCACCGTGGCGGCTGTCGCCGTCCTTGCCGTCGGGCTGTTCCTGCTGTTCCGCCCCAACAAAAACGGTGATGACGCCGTAAAGATCGACGCCCGCAAGCTGGTCGCCTCCCGCTGAGGGGGATACGGCAACCCCATCACCAGATCAAGGAGAGTGGTGTATATGCTGACAATGCTTTGGAACAATCTGCCGACCATCATCGGCTCGCTGATCGTGTTCGGCGCGGTCGGGGCCATCCTGTACAATGGCTGCAGGAACCGCAGGTCCGGCAAGCACTCCTGCTCCTGCGGCGGCAGCTGCAGCGGCTGTGCCAACAGCTCGCTGTGCCATCCGTCCGCCGGCAAGAAATCATAACAGGCCGGAAACCGGCCGAGCCGGACGGCGGGGTCCCGGGTATGTGCCGGCCCCGCCGTTTGCCGGCTGCGGTCATGGCTGGAAAGGGTGGGAATCATGTTATCCGATACCAACCTGCGCTATCTTTTTGCAATCTATTCGATCTCCCAGACCAAAACGGTGGTGTCTTCAATGGAAGTGGCCCGGACACTGGATGTGACCAAACCCTCTGTGGTGCGGGTGCTGGAATCGTTGATGCGCCGGGGGCTGGTGGTCAAGGAGCGGTACGGGAAGATCTACCTGACCGACCGAGGCGCTTTCACCGTACATTATTACCGGAAGATCCTGGACCGGATTCTCGAAAATTTTCCGGAACTTCCGTTCCCGGTGGACCGGGCCCAGCGCGAGGCGGCGGCCTTCGCCATGGCGGCCGCCCTGCCGGACGAGGACTTCCGGCAAAAATATGCCGGCGTATTCGAGCAAACCGTCTGTGAGGCAGACTGAGACCGGAAGGGGGTAGGGCGCATGATCGCAGCCGGAATTTTGGTTTTGGCCGTGGCGGGCATTGTGCTGGGCGTCAAGGCATGGGCGCGGCGCCGCGCCCGCCGGCCGGGACCCCGCCGGTCAGACAACTCATAAGTGAAAACCGCGGCGACAGGCCAATGAACGGCTTGCCGCCGCGGTTTTCTTGACACCTGCCAAGGGCCGTGGTACAATGCCAAAAGATTCAATACAGGAAAGGTAGGATACGATGGTCGATCAATTTGCGCGTACCCAGGTGCAGTTTGGCCCGGACGGCATGCAGCGCTTGTACCAGGCCCGGGTGGCCGTGTTCGGCGTGGGCGGCGTGGGCGGCTATGCGGTGGAGGCCCTGGCGCGCAGCGGGGTGGGCACGCTGGATCTGATCGATGACGACAAGGTCTGCCTGACCAACCTGAACCGGCAGATCATTGCCACCTACGAAACGATGGGCGAATATAAGGTGGACGCCTTTGCCCGCCGGATCGCTTCCATCAATCCGGAGGCCGTCGTACACCCCCGCAGGATCTTTTTTGGGCCCCAGACGGCCGATCAGTTTGATTTTCGCCAGTATGATTATGTGATTGACGCCATCGATACGGTCAGCGCCAAGGTGGAACTGGCGGTCCGGGCCCAGGAGGCCGGCGTGCCGATCATCAGTTCGATGGGGGCGGGCAACAAGCTGGATCCCACCGCCTTTGAGGTGACCGATCTGTACAAGACTTCGGTGTGCCCGCTGGCACGGGCCATGCGGACGCTGTGCCGCAAACGCGGCATCCGGCAGCTGAAGGTCGTCTATTCCCGGGAACAGCCGACCACTGGGGCCGCCCTTGCCGCCGGGCGGCTGGATACCGACCGGGAAGGCCCCGGCAAGCGGCAGAGCCCCGGCTCCAACGCCTTTGTGCCCTCGGTGGCAGGGCTGATTTTGGCCGGGGAGGTCATCCGCGACCTGGCCGGCTGCCCCCGCATCCTGTAAGCGTGAGACAGAGGAGATTTCATGACAAAAGAACTGCAGCCCTATGAGCTGATTGAGCGCAGCCTGATCAAAAAGTACCGCAAACAGCTGTGGAACCCATTTGTGGCCGCTGTCAAACGGTATGAGCTGGTGGGGGAGGGCGACCGGATCGCCGTGTGCATTTCGGGCGGCAAGGATTCGATGGTGCTGGCCAAGCTCATGCAGGAACTGCACCGCCACAGCGAGGTGCCGTTTTCCCTTGTCTTTCTGGTCATGGACCCCGGCTACGCCCCGGAAAACCGGCAGCAGATCCTGGACAATGCCGCCCTGCTGCACATACCGGTGACGGTGTTCGACACCGACATTTTTACCGCCACCTGCAACACCGACCGCAACCCCTGTTATCTCTGCGCCCGCATGCGGCGCGGGCACCTGTACAAAAAAGCTCAGCAGCTGGGCTGCAACAAGATCGCGCTGGGGCACCACCTGAACGATGTGATCGAGACGGCCGTGATGAGCATGTTTTACGGGGCGCAGTTTCAGGGAATGATCCCCAAACTTCACAGCAAGAATTTCCCCGGCATGGAACTGATCCGGCCGCTGTACTGCGTGAAGGAGCAGGACATCATCGCCTGGGCGCGGTATCATGACCTGCATTTCCTGCAGTGCGCCTGCCGCCTGACGGCGCGCAGCGACGAGCCCGGGGCCTCCAAACGGCAGGAGGTCAAGGAGCTGATCCGGACGCTGAAAAAAACGAACCCCAACATCGAAAACAACATCTTCAGCAGTTTGCATTCGGTCTGCCTCGACACTCTGCCCGGCTACAAGTCGCGGGGCGTGGCCCACACCTTTCTCGAAACCTATGATCGGGCTGAGGCCCCCGAATCCGACTGATCCTTTTGCCATTGCACGCCGCCCTGCAGGGCGGTGTTTTTTTACCAAGAAGGGGCGGGGCGAGTTAGCCTTCGAAAACTTTTTTGCCCGAAGATATTGACACACAAAAGATCGGGTTGTAGTCTTTATTATGGAAAGTATCGAGATGACAAGGAAGTGGAGGGTTACTATGACACTGGCTGACTTAAAGATCGGGCAGGACGCCCTGATCCGAACGGTGGGCGGCAGCGGTGCCCTGCGCCGCCACCTGCTGGATATGGGGCTGACGCCGGGCACCGAGGTCACCTTGCGGAAGGTGGCGCCGATGGGGGACCCCGTCGAGCTGGAACTGCGCGGGTATGAACTGACGCTGCGCCTGGACGACGCCCGTCAGATCACGATTGAAGGCGTTCACACCAGCGACCGTACAGCCCCCGCGCAGCAGCGGCATGCGGCGGTACCCCATCCGGGCCGTGGGGAACTTCACGATGCGGCCAGCTACCACCAGCACAAAGCGGGGGACGCTATCCCCAAAGGCCAACCGCTGACCTTCGCTCTGGCGGGCAACCAGAACTGCGGCAAAACGACCCTGTTCAACCAGCTGACCGGATCCAACCAGCATGTAGGCAATTTCCCCGGTGTCACGGTGGACCGCAAGGACGGCGTGATCCGGGGTCACGCGGAGGCGACGGTCACCGACCTGCCGGGCATCTATTCACTCTCTCCCTATTCAGGGGAGGAGCTGGTCACCCGGGATTTCCTTTTGCAGCAAAAACCCAGTGGAATCATCAACATTGTGGACGCCACCAACATCGAGCGCAACCTCTATCTGACCATGCAGCTGATGGAACTGGGGATCCCGATGGTGCTGGCCCTCAATATGATGGACGAGATCCGGGCCAACGGCGGCACGATCCTGGTCAACCGGCTGGAAGAACTGCTGGGGATCCCGGTGGTGCCGATCTCGGCCGCCAAAAACGAGGGCATCGACGAGCTGATCGACCACGCCGTTCATGTGGCGCGTTACCGGGAGACGCCGGGCCGCATTGATTTCTGTGAGGCCGGCGACCGGGACCAGACCCGGGGCGGGGCGGTCCACCGCTGCATCCATGCGGTGGTCCATCTGATCGAGGACCACGCCAAGCGAGCGGGGCTGCCGCCGCGCTTCGCCGCCACCAAACTGGTGGAAGGGGACCCGCTGATCCTGGAAGCGCTGAGCCTGGACCAGAACGAAAAGGATCTGCTGGAACATGCCGTCACCCAGATGGAGACCGAGGGCGGCCTGGACCGGGAGGCCGCGCTGGCGGACATGCGCTTTACCTTCATCGAAAAGCTGTGCGCCGAAACGGTGGTGCACCCGGCCGAAAGCCGGGAACACAAGCGCAGTGTGGCCATCGACAAGATCCTGACCGGCAAATATACGGCGCTGCCCTGCTTCATCGGCATCCTGGCGCTGGTCTTCTGGATGACCTTCGGGGCCATCGGCGCCTTTTTGTCCGACCTGCTCACGCTGGGGATCGACGCGCTGACCCGGCTGGTGGATCAGGCCCTGACCAGCTATGCCATCAACCCGGTGGTCCACTCGCTGGTCATCGACGGAATCTTTGCCGGCGTCGGCAGTGTGCTGAGCTTTCTGCCCACCATCGTCACCTTGTTCTTCTTCTTGTCCATCCTGGAAGACACCGGCTATATGGCGCGGGTGGCCTTTGTCATGGACAAGCTGCTGCGGCGGATCGGCCTGTCGGGCCGCAGCTTTGTGCCTATGCTGATCGGGTTCGGCTGTTCTGTGCCGGCCATCATGGCCACCCGCACTCTCTCCAGTGAGCGGGACCGCCGCATGACCATCCTGCTTACCCCCTTCATGTCCTGCTCGGCCAAGCTGCCCATCTACGGGCTGTTCACCGCGGCCTTTTTCCCGCGGGCACTGCGGGCGCCGGTCATGGTGGGGCTTTACCTCTTCGGGATCCTGTGCGGGGTCCTGTTCGCGCTGGTGCTCAAGCACACGGCCTTCCGCGGGGAGCCGGTCCCCTTTGTTATGGAGCTGCCCAACTATCGGCTGCCCAGCGCCCGCAATGTGGCCCAGCTGATCTGGGAGAAGGCACGGGATTTCATTCAGCGCGCTTTCACGATCATCTTTGTGGCCACCGTGATCATCTGGTTTTTGCAGACCTTTGATCTGCGGCTCAATGTGGCGGCCGCGACGGATTCCAGCCTGCTGGCCATGATCGGCAGCTGGATTGCCCCGATCTTTGCCCCGCTGGGCTTCGGGGACTGGCGTGCTTCAACAGCGCTGATCACCGGCTTCACCGCCAAGGAGAGCGTGGTCTCCACCCTGACCGTTCTGCTGGGCGGGGATACCGCCGCCCTCAGCACCCTCTTCACCCCCTTCACCGCGGTGGTGTTCCTGGTATTCACACTGCTCTACACCCCCTGCGTGGCCGCCATCGCGGCGGTCAAGCGGGAACTGGGCGGGGCGCGTGCCGCCTTTGGCGTGGCGGTCCAGCAATGCCTGATCGCCTGGGTCGTGGCCTTCCTGGTCCGCCTGGTGGGGTTGGCGCTCGGATTTGTGTGACGCCGTCCGGATCATCCCATTCAAACGCCCCGCCGTTTTTCTCTGCTTTGGCAGGGGAGAGCGGCGGGGCGTTTTTTGTTTATCGCAAACCGGCGGTTACGGCTCGGTCTTTGTCTCGTGTTCCTGCTTCCAGGTCCGGATCTGCTCCAGGCGGGCCTTGTAGCGGGCTTCCAGCCCCTCTTCGGTGGGCTCGTAGTAGCGGCGCCCCAGCAGCGAGTCGGGCAGGCACTGGATCGTTGTCAGCTTGTCGGCGGCGTCATGGGCGTACTGGTATCCTTTTCCGTACTCCAGCTCCTTCATGAGCCGGGTAGGGGCGTTGCGGATCACCAGCGGCACCGGTTCGGCCAGCTGCCGGACCGCATCGGTCTTGGCGTGTTCGTAGGCTTTGTAAAGCGCGTTCGATTTCGGCGCCAGCGACAGATAGACCACCGCCTGGGTCAGATGGACCGTGCATTCGGGCATTCCGAGAAAGTGGCAGGCTTGGTAGGCGGCAACGGCCTGCTCCAGCGCCCGCGGGTCGGCCAGCCCCACGTCCTCGCTGGCAAACCGGATCACGCGGCGGGCCACATACAGCGGGTCCTCGCCGGCTTCCAGCATCCGGGCCAGCCAGTACACGGCGGCGTCCGGGTCCGAATTGCGCATGGATTTGTGCAGCGCCGAGATCAGGTTGTAGTGTTCCTCCCCCTGCTTGTCATAGAGCAGTGATTTTTTGGAGGTACACTGTTCCACCGTTTCCTCGGTTACGGTAATGCTGCCGTCCGGCGCCACATCTCCGTTGAGTACGACCATCTCCAGGGTGGAGAGGGCCGTGCGGGCGTCCCCGTTGGCGAACACTGCCAACGCCTGCAGCAGCTCATCCGGGATGTGGATGGTCTGGCCGCCAAAGCCCCGCGGGTCCTGCAGGGCACGGCGCAGAAGTCCGGCCACCTCATCCGGTTTGAGGGCCTGCAGCACAAAGACCTTGCAGCGGGAAAGCAGCGCCCCGTTGATCTCGAAGGACGGGTTTTCGGTGGTAGCGCCGATCAGGATGATGCTGCCCTTCTCCACAAAGGGAAGGAAGGCGTCCTGCTGCGCCTTGTTGAACCGGTGGATCTCGTCCACAAACACGATGGTGCGCTCACCGAAACGGCGGTTTTCCTCCGCCTGCTGCATCACGGCCCGAATCTCCTTGATGCCGCTGGTCACGGCCGAAAAATCAATGAAGGAAGCCTTGGTTTTGTGTGCGATGATCCTCGCCAGGGTGGTTTTGCCGACCCCGGGCGGGCCCCAGAAGATCATGGAGGAGATCTGATCCGTCTCGATCAATCGGCGCAGCACCTTGCCGGGGCCCAGCAGATGGGTCTGCCCCACATACTCGTCCAGGGTGGCGGGCCGCAGGCGGGCGGCCAGCGGCTGCGGGACCTTGCGCTCAAACAATGTGGTTTGTTCCATGGATCTCCACCTTCCCCCCGCGTGAATCTGAAAAGATACCGCTGCGGAAATTTCGTGAACGGCGGCGTCCGCTGTCCCCGGCGCTGCCGACGCCGGCTGTTCGGTTTTTGTCCGCCATCCTTCTTTCATTATACCGCAGGAAACCGGGCAATCAAGTGCCCGCGCCATTTGACTTTTGCCCGGCTGTGCGATACAATAGAGAAACAGCGAGCCGCTGTGGCGGAACTGGCAGACGCAAGGGACTTAAAATCCCTCGCTGGCAACAGCGTACGGGTTCGATCCCCGTTGGCGGCACTGAGTCAAAAAGGAACGCGAGAACGCTTGTTTTTGCGTTCCTTTTTGCTTTTATGTCTGCCAAGTTGTCTGCCAAAAATGCTTGAAATGGCAGACAAAGGGATCAAAATATCCCTCGTTTTAAGGGCAATTTATTGGTTTTTTTCGCATGAATTTGTGCCCCGGAAAAAAGTATCACTTTTGTTTTCTTCTACTTTTGCCCCTGGCTGTATTTTGTGATTCGGACATGACGGAGGAAATCGTGTTTGCGGCGTTGCGTTTGCTTTCCGTTACAATGAGCAAAACCGTATGGCATCCAGCCGCATCGCCAAAGAAGTGACCAATTACACCCACGATACTTTGGGTAATTTGGTGCTTGAAACGGTCAAGAACAAGAGTGTAGACTATGAGTATAACGAGCTGAACCAGCTCGTGAAAAAGACAACGTCCACCAACGATACCCACACCTACAGCTACGACAAGCGCGGCAACTGCGCCGGAGCCGAGCGCCGCCTGCGGCGGATGCAGTGAGGCGGAGGTGGAGCCAAAAAAGGAGCGGGCAAGCCGCCGTTAGCGCGACGCAGGACGCGACTATTTTTGGCTTCGGGCTTGCCGAGACCGGCAAGAAGGCATCGCAGTCCTTCGTGTACGACGCCACCAACCGCATGGTGGAGGGTACCAACTGGAAGGGCGACAAGTCTGCCTACACCTACAACGGCCTTGGCCTGCGGGTGAACAACCTGGTCACGACCCATGCGGGCCAGACCTACGACCGCGACTATGTGATCGACTACACCAGCCCGGAGAATGACGACCTGTACGTCTATGCGATGGGCAATGGCCAGCTGGAATATGAACAGCGCCATGTGTACGCCGGTTCGGAGCGGCTGGAGCAGATCACCGAGAAGGGCAACGGCGGCTGGGAGCGCACCCTCTACGTCCACGAGGACGTGATGGGCAACACCCGGTATTACACCAAGTCGAACGGCCAGAACTTTGCCGAGCTGCAGTACGACGCCTGGGGCCAGCCGGTCAGCCCGAACAAGCTGGTGAACAACGACCACGGCAACTATGTCTTTGCCACCTTCACGGGCCATATCTACGATACGACCCTCGACATCTACTTTGCCGAGGCCCGCTTCTACGACGCCACCAACCGTACCTGGCTGGCCATGGACCCGATCAAGGATGGACTGAACTGGTATCAGTACGCTTCCGGCAACCCCACCACCAACTGGGACCCGACGGGGTTGGCAGCTGAGTCGTATTTCTTACCATTACAGGGTAGCGCATCTTTGTGGGCTAATGATAGTGCAACCTTTGACCCGTTAAAAGTTTTGGGACAAATGGGCTACTTTGTTACAGGCGTTTTCGCATCCGGTTTTGATAATCTCCGAAATACGGTTACAACAATCGGTAACGTGATTGGAAGCGTGTTTGAACCTGAGAACAGTAGCCTAGACGAATTTGGTCTTGGAACAATTGGTAGGCCCATTACACCGCAAACGCCGGTTTATAATGTTCCCGAACAATACCAGGACGCTTTTTCTGCTGGTTATTTGCTGGGCAATATCGGCAGCATCGTTATAGACACGTTAGAAATTGTTGGCGGTGGAGCGTTGGCAATTGCGGGGACTGCAGGCTCTGTGGTACTTGCACTGCCCACTGGCGGTACTGCGGTGATTCCGGGAGCGGTTGCGACAAGTGCAGGTATTGCGTTAGCAGTAGACGGTGTTGCAGGATTGGTTGCCGCAACAACAGCGGGACCGACACCTAATATCTACTATAGTAAGAGTGGAACGCAGGGATCAAATTCTAATTCGTTGAGGCCAGAGGCGGCGGTTACTGGTAGTAAAAAGCATGGTGTAAACTGGACGGAAGGACCGGCTCGCGCCATCAAAGAGGGAAAACCTCAAGGACAGTGGGCTGCATCGGATTTGGATTATGCCACCGAAATGGCAAGTACATTAAAACCACGTGAAAGTGCTGTCTTTGATTTGCCTGAAGGATCACAGTCAATTGTACATATGCCTGATGGAACAACGCAACCAGCAACAAAAATGTGGCTTCGCAATAACGGAACCGGGACATGGCACGGATATCCGATGCCATAATTTAGAGGTGTTGAGATGGATTTTTATATTCAAGCGTCGAAGCCACGCATTACAGAACAGTTTGACGCAAATGATGAGTGTTTATCAGATGCTATGGAAACAGCCTTTCCGCTTTATACAGAAAATGCATTTGTGTATTGGCATCATATTCCAATATCCCTCTCATACAAATATGACCTGTCATACATGGTAGAGGATCTGATTGAACTGTTTGACGTGCTCACCTGTGAAGAGCAGGGAAAATGTGAAATACAGTGGTTGCCAGACACTTTCAGGTGTGATTGGTGTATGAGTTGGGAAGGCGATCAGCTCACGATTCAAGCGAATTGGGAGAACCTCGCCGGCAATGTGCAAACACTGTTACAGGCATACCCGACTGTAAAAATTGACAAACAGGATTTCATGTGCGAATGGAGAAGTGTTTTTGAAGCTATTGTTTATTCGCTTCATGAATGTGGGTATGACTGTCATAGCTTACGAGGGCTGCCTGAGCTAGAAAAAATCGTAAATCGAATGGGGAAAAGCGGTGTTTTGTATCATGAATAAGAAATTATAATCAGTGATTTGATGCGGTGAGGTGTTTGTCCGATATAGTCATGAGATGAAAGGGGGGATTCCTGCGATTATTGCAGGAATCCCCCCTTTCTATTCGAACTTGTCTTGTCTAGCTCCTGACTTTGGGTAACTTGGTGCTTGAAACTGTCAAGAACAAGAGTGTAGACTATGAGTACAACGAGTTGAACCAG
>NHCFR01400__coassemble_1826_pt1 | contig 9860 bp, 8 predicted proteins | sample NHCFR01400__metabat2_low_PE_021 | metagenome-assembled genome bin NHCFR01400
TGCTGCTCTCCACCCACATCATCGAGGATGTGCAGTCGGTGTGCGACCAGATCGTTGTCATCCACAACGGGCGGATCCTCTTCACTGGAACGCCGGAACGGCTGATCGCCTCGGCCGCCGGCCATGTGGGCGTCTTTTGGGAGCGGGAGGAGACCCGGGAACAGGGGCTTCACATCACCGCCCGGGTCAACACCAGCCGGGGGATCCGCTGCCGGGCGGTGGCGGATACTCTCCCGCCCTACGCCCGGGCGGAGGAACCTTCCCTGGAAGACGCCTACCTCTATCTCATCTCCCGGGAGGCGGTACAATGAAGACGATGCGGCTCTTTCCCCTGGAACTCGGGCGGCTGCTGCAAAGCCGCCTGACCTGGCTGGTCATGGCGCTGACCGTCCTGGCCCCGGTGCTGGGGCTGGTGGTCTACAAGCGGGCCAGCTCCACCACCATGCTCTCGATGTATCTGGCAAACCCCGCCATTGCCGGGGGCGCGGCCGGCGCTGTCCTCTTCGGTCTGCTGACCGTCTTTGAGCTGGACCGGGCCTGCCGCAGCCGGGTGGATGTCCTCACCGACGCGGTGGTGTCCCCCCTGACCATCGCCCTGACCCGCCTGCTGGCCCTGCTGGCCGGGGCGGGGCTGACGGCGGTGCTCACCCTGCTGGTCTGGTTCCCGGTCAGCGCGGGGCTGACCGGCGCCGTCTTCACCGCCGCAGACTACCTGCCGGCCTATCTGCTGTTTCAGGGGCTGGCTTTGCCCCTGGGCATCCTCGCGGCGGCGGCCGCCTACCAGTTCACCCGCCGGGCGGACCTGTCCGTCGTCCTGTTCCTTGCCTTCTGCGCCCTGAGCCTGACGGTGTGGGCCGGCAACTGGCAGCTGTGCTGGCTGAACCCCTGTGTGTGGGCCCTGTCCGACGATTTTTCCAACAACCGCATCTTCCGGTCGGCGGCCTGGATGCGGCTGACCTGGCTGGCGGCGCTGGCCGGGGTGTGGGCGGTGTCCTACCTCTGCATCCGGCAGTACGGGAAAGGGGCGCTCGGCTCGCTGGTCCGCAGCGCCCGGCGGCTCTACCGCCCGGCCGCCGCCCTGGTCCTGCTGGTCTGCGCCGGCATCGCCTGCGCCGCCCAGCCCTTCATCGACCACAGCAACCCCGACCTGACGGTCATGTCCTTCTATGAGATCCCTTACGCCGAGGGCGTCACCTTTGTCCGCCGCACCGCCCAGCTCTTCCCGGACACCGATGCCGGCAGGGTGACCGGCCGGGCCTCCTACCGGCTGCGGAACACCTCCGGCCGGGAGCAAAGCGTTTCCTTCGGCATCAACCCGGGGTACACCGTCTCCAATGTGCAGGCCAACGGCGCGGACGTGCCCTTTGCGGTGAGCGATTACCAGGAATACAACGAGGCCCGGCTGGACATCACCCTCCCCGCCGACGAGGAGGTGGAACTGACGATGGAGTACGGCGGCTTCCCCCAGGAAAGCCTGCCCACCATGCAGGGCGGCAAGGAGTTGAGCAGCGAATACCTCTGCCTGGAAAACGCGGCCCTGGCGCCCCGCATCCTGAACGTGATGCCCGGGGAGGACGGCTACCCCGCCGAAATCGAGATCACCCTGCCGGCTTCGATGACCGCCGTCCCCTTCGGCTCCGCCGCGGCGGAGGTCGTGGCCGACAACGCCGACGGCACCAGGACCTGGCGGTACGAACAGAACGGCGCCGGCGGCATCCTCTATGCCGGGGACTATATCCGGCAAAACATCGAGGCCGGCGGCCTGACCATCGAATTCTACTACGGCCGCAAACACCAGGCCGTTATGGAGGCGGCCGGCGCGGCGGACGCGGTGAAAGCGGTGGTGGACTACTGCACCGAACACTACGGTCCGCTCTCCTTCGGCAATGCGGGCACCCTCAAACTGATCCAGAGCCGGGTGGCCGGGGGCGGCTACGCCACCACCGGGGCCAGTCTGCTGGACGAGGCGGACTTCACCGCCGCCAACCTGGGCGATCGGCAGAAGGGCGGCGGCGCCGGCGAGGTGATGATCCACGAACTGGTCCACCAGTGGTGGGGCCTGGGGAACATGTTTGACACCGCCGACCCGGCCAGCCCCTGGTCGGCCGAGGGGCTGACCGTCTACACCACCTACCGCATCGCCAAGGAACTGTACGGCGAAGAGTACGCCCGGACGCAGTACCTGGACCGGTGGCAGCAGGCGGTGGACGACTACTACCTGAACTTCTATGTCCGCTGCCCGCAGTATCTGGAAAAGCTGCCGGAGAATCTGCAGCTGGCCATCTCCAACAGTCTGTCCCAGGTGCGGCAGTACAACGAGATGCCGCTGAAGATCCTCAAAGCGGAACAGCTGGTGGGCGGCGAGGCGGCCATGGACCGGATCCTTCGTGACCTGTTCAACCGGGAACTGGACCCCGCCTACCCCTATCTGACCTATGAGGAATTTCTGAGCGCCTGTGCGCTGACGGAGGAGGATCTGAACCTTGGGTAAAATCTATTGTTATGAATGCCGCCGGCTGCTGTGGAACAAGTTCTTTGCTGGCCTGGCCGTCGTGCTGCTCCTGTACGGGGGCTTCACCCTCTGCGCCGTGACCCTTCTGGGTGTGTCCCACACGGCGCCCTTCTCCCCCTGGAGCTTCGGGGACTATCTTTGCCGGATGCTGCCTCTGCAGTGGATCGGGATGCAGTTTTTCCTGACCTTCTTCACCTCCCGCGGGGCCCGGCGGGCGGCCGCCCTCACCGACGCGGCCCCCATGGACCCGCGCCGCTATGCCCTGGCGCGCTGCGCCGCCGCCCTGACCGGCGGTTTGCTGCTGGCGCTGTTGTGCATGGGGGAGGCGGCGGTCCTCTACGGCTGCCTGTTCGGCTGGTATGGCTGGGTCAGCCTGCTGCCCCCGGCGCTGGTGACCCTGCTGCCGGCCCTGGTGTTCGCCCTGGGCAGCGGGTGGCTGCTGGGGCGGGTCCGCCCCTGGCTTATGTATGTCTGGATGCTGGCCCCCTTCGCCTGGGCGGCGCTGCCGCTGCCCGCGGCCCTGGGGGCCTGGAACGGATGGCTTTTCCGCGAATATCCGCTGACCCTCGGCACCCTGGACCCGGCCTTCTCGGTGCCGGCGTCCGTTCTGGCCGCGCAGGGGGGCCTGCTCGTCCTCGGCGCTGCGCTGCTGGCGGTCCGCCCCGGGGCGGCCAGGCGCCCGGCAAAGGCCTGAGCGTGGGCCGCAAAGGCCGAAAAAGCCCGCCCCGTCCCGGGGCGGCGGGTCTGCCGCCGGCTTACAGCGCCGCAAACAGAGCGCGGAAGGCCGGGGCGGTTTCCCTGCGGCAGACAAGGTAATAGGTCACGCTCCCCTCCGGGTCCGAGACCGGTACCTCGATGCGTCCGGGGGTCTGTTTCAGATAGATTTTGGCCAGGTCGGTGGTGAAGGCGGGCAGGGTGGAGGAGCGCAGCAGCTCCTGAAAGCTGAAACTGTCGCTCTGGATCAGAAAGCGGGAATCCGGCATCTTTTCGGTGCGCACAAAATTCCAGAACCCGATGTTGTCCATCAGGATCATGGTTTCCCCGTTCATCTCGGTGAAAGAAAGGCTTTCGCGCCCGGCAAACCGGTGCCCCGGGGGCAGGGCAAAAGCCAGGGATTCCCGGCCGCAGGGCCGGGCAAAAAGGGCCGGGGCCTCCGGCTTGCGGGCCAGGACCGCCAGCTGGTAGGTCCCGTTTTCCAGCCCGGCCAGCAGCGCCTCCGCCGCATCCGAAAGCGCCCCCGCCGAGACCCCGGCGGAAACACCCACCCCCACCGCAGCCCTGAACAAACGCCCTGCCCGGCGCCGCCCGCCCAAACAAAGGGTGCGCGGCAACCATAAATGGCAGCGGCAGGCTGCACAAAAAGGATCACAAGGCAAAAACCGACCCCCAAAGAAAGCTGCGTCGCTTCCTTCGGGGGTCGGTTTCACTTTGCTTCGGGCCAGGCGGCTGGCAAGGCAGACGGCAGCCGGCACCGTTCACGGCGCGGCGTCTGCCGTCCGCCTGCGGATCTCCTCCACCAGCGGGGTCAGCGTCAAAAGGTCGGTAAAGTCCACTTGCTTGCCGTAGGTCTCGATCAGCGCCCGGTCCTCCGCCGGCAGGGTCTCGGCGGGCTTGCTGCGCAGCGCCCGGTACAGCAGCCCCATCACCGCCCGGTGCGCCGGCGAGAGCTTTTGGTAGTCGATCCCGCCCCGCAGGTGAAAGACCTGCGCCTGTTCCAGCAGCCCCGGGGGCAGCTGCCGCTGCAGGCTGGCGCACAGGTTGGCCCGGGTCGCCGGATCGCCGGGGTCGGCCAGCCCGACGGTGGCGATCAGCAGCGTCTGCCCCGGCTGCAGGGAAAAATGCCGCAGCGTTTTCGCAAGGCCCAGCACGCCGCCGGCATACAGGCCCCCCAGGTAGACGATGATCTTTTTGTCCGAAAGGTTCGGTTTGTCCCGGTAACTGCAGGCGGGAATGCCGGTGCGCTCGGACAAGGCCAGGGCATAGCGGCGGGTGGCCCCGTACCGGCTGCCGTAAAGGATGATGGATTCCATAGCTGCCACTCCGTAAAAATTGGTTTGCCGGCCGCTCCGCGCCTTGCGGGCCTGCCGGCGGATGGATATATCTCCATTATAGGCTCCGCCGGGGCGGGGGACCACCCGGGTACGGTCAAATCTCTGTAAAAGATCGGTATACGGCTGGGACGCGGTTCCTTGCACTGGGGCCCCTTGCGCAGTTTCACCAAAACCCCGGGCCGGATTTGTGAAATATGGCCGTTTTTCCCCCGCCGAATTGACAGAAAATTTCGGATTGACTATAGTGTCATTACAGATCAAAGCGATCCGGCGGCCGTGGACGGGCACAAGGCCACTTGCAAGGAGGAGGACACCCAATGAAGATCCTGACCAACCACATGGGCTACAGCGCTGACGGCCCAAAAAAGTTGTGATCCGGTGCGCTGACGGCGAAGCCCCCGGCGCCTGCCGGCTGGTGGATGCGGCCGGGCGGGTCTGCCGTTCGCTGCTGCCCTGCGAAGTGGGACCGGTGGCAAACTGGAACAAAGGCACGTTCTGGACCGCCGATTTTACCGATTACACCGCCGAGGGCGAATACCAGGTGGAGGCGGAAGGCCCCGGGGGCTGTGTGCGGTCCCATCCCTTCCGGATCAGCGGCAAGGTGCTGACCATGCGGATGATCAGTGCAGTGGGCTACTACTTCAAGGCCCAGCGGGACAGCGGCGAATGGCTGGCCGCCGACCGGGCGCTGCCCTTTGCGGGCCCGCGGGAGGGGATCGTGGACGCCCACGGCGGCTGGTACGACGCCACCGGCGACTACGGCATCCACATGTCGCACCTGTCCCACAGCACCTGGCACAATCCCCAGCAGATGCCCTTCAGCGCCTACGCCTTCTTCAAGGTCCACGAGTTCCTCACCGCCGGCGGCAACGAGGAATACACGATGGTCAAGCGCCGGGCCCTGGACGAAGGGTTCTGGGGCGCCGATTTCCTGCTGCGGATGCGGGCACCTTCGGGCAGCTTCTACCGCACCATCAGCCGGGCCAAAGCGCTGGACGCCGTCCACGGCACCCGGACCCTGGGGTTTGAGTACAAGGGCAGCAGCGCCCAGTTCAGCGCCACCGCCGCCACCGCCGACAGCGAAACGGTGACCGACGAAAACTACGAATGCAGCCTGCGCTGCGGCGGCGGGCTGGCCATTGCGGCGCTGGCCGCGGCGGGCCGACATTTCTACCTGGGGGCAGGGCACAGCCAGCAGGAGTATGTGCTGGCCGCCAAGGAAGCCTGGGCCCACCTGTCCCGCCATAACGAAGCCTACACCAACGACGGAAAGTGGAACCTGGTGGATGAATACTGTGCGCTGATCGCGGTCACCGAGCTCTGGCGCACCACCGGCGAGTATGAGTATCTCGCCGCCGCCCGGGATCTGGCCGCCCGCATCGGGGCGCGCACGGTGCCGATGGGCCCGCAGATGCGCCGGCTGGAGATGGCCCCCGGCCGCCCGTTCTATTCGGCTGCCGACGAGGGCATGCCGCTGGTGGCGCTGCTGCAGTACGCCGAGACCGAACCCGACGCACAGGCTGCCGAGGCGTCGCGCAGGCTGGCCGGGGAGATCTTCCGCTACCAGCTGCACCTGACCGACAGCGTTGTCAATCCCTTTGGCTATCCGCGCATGGAATGCCTGGACGGCGGCACGATCCACACCCGGTTCTTCTTCTCCCACGAGAGCACGGCGGCGCCCTGGTGGCAGGGGGACAACGCCCGTCTGGCCTCCCTTTCCGCGGCGGCGCGGATGCTCAGCCGCGTCACCCCTGACCCGGACTTTGCCGCCCGCTGCCGCAAACTGGCGCAGGATACCCTGGACTGGATCATGGGCTGCAACCCCTTCGACGCCTGCATGATCGAGGGCTACGGCTACCACAACATCCAGTATTTTTACGAGGGCCGCTACGACTTCCTCAACTGCCCGGGCGGCATCTGCAACGGCATCACCAGCGGCCTGCATGACGAGGAGGGCATCGAGTTCGTCACCCGCCCCACCGAAGAAGTCAGCGACAACTGGCGCTGGGCCGAACAGTGGATCCCCCATGCCAGCTGGTACCTGTATGCCATGGCGCTGAAATTTGAATGAGAGGGCGCCCGCATCCGCCACACCCAATGCAAGGAGGGACCGCCATGCCGCCGGGACAAACCGGAGCGCGCATCTATGCCGCCATCGACCTGAAATCCTTCTATGCCTCGGTGGAGTGCATCGAGCGGGGCCTGGACCCGCTGAACACCAACCTGGTGGTGGCGGACGAATCCCGCACCGAAAAGACCATCTGCCTGGCGGTGTCGCCCACCCTCAAGGCTTACGGCATTTCGGGCCGGGCGCGGCTGTTCGAGGTGGTGCAGCGTCTGGCCCAGGTCAACGCCCGCCGCCGGCTGGACGCCCCGGGCCGCAGCCTGACCGGCCGTTCCTGGTTTGACGACGAGCTGAAGGCCGACCCGGCGCTGGAAGTGGACTACATCGTGGCGCCGCCCCGCATGGCCCACTACATCGCCCGCAGCACCGAGGTGTACAACGTCTACCTGAAATACATCGCGCCGGAGGACATCCACGTCTATTCCATCGACGAGGTGATGATCGACCTGACCGGCTACCTCAAAACCTACGGCATGACCCCCCGCCAGCTGGTCAAGACGATGATCGCCGACGTGCTGGCCACCACCGGCCTGACCGCCGCCGGCGGCCTGGGCACCAACCTGTATCTGTGCAAGGTGGCCATGGACATCGGCGCCAAACATGTGGCGCCGGATGCCGACGGGGTGCGCATTGCCGAACTGGACGAGGCAAGCTATCGCCGCACCCTCTGGACCCACCGCCCGCTGACCGATTTCTGGCGGGTGGGCCGGGGCTATGCCAGAAAGCTGGAAGCCCACGGCCTGTACACGATGGGCGACATCGCCCGCTGCTCGCTGGGCGGCCCGCAGGACCGCAACAACGCCGAGCTGCTCTACCGGCTGTTCGGCGTCAATGCCGAGCTGCTCATCGACCACGCCTGGGGCTGGGAACCCTGCACCATGGCGGACATCAAGGCTTACAAGCCCCAGACCAACAGTGTGGGCACCGGCCAGATCCTGCCGGAACCCTACCCGGCCGACCAGGCCCGCCTGGTGGTGCGGGAGATGGCCGAAAGCCTGGCGCTGGGCCTGGTGGACAAGGGCCTTGTCACCGACCAGCTGGTGCTGACGGTGGGGTATGACCGGCAGAACCTCACCGACCCGGACCGGCGCAGGGCGTACCACGGCCCCGTCACCCGGGACGCTTACGGCCGCCCGGTCCCCAAACACGCCCACGGCACCGCCCGCCTGCCCCGGGCGTCCTCCTCCGGCCGGCGGATCGTGGAAGCCGTGCTGGCCCTGTTTGACCGGATCATCGACCCGGCGCTTCTGGTCCGCCGGCTGAACCTGACCGCCTGCCAGGTGGTCACCGAAGCCCGGGCTGCCGAGGCCCGCGCCGCCGACGTGGAACAGCTGGACCTGTTCACCGACTATGCGGCCCGGGCCCGCCGGCAGGCCGACGAGGAAAAGGCCGACCTGCGGGAAAAGCACATCCAGCACGCGGTGCTGGACATTCAGAAAAAATTCGGAAAGAACGCCATCCTGAAAGGCATGGATCTGCAGGAAGGCGCCACCGCCCGCGAGCGCAACGAGACCATCGGCGGGCACAAGGCATGAACCGGGGAAGGGAGGCAGCTATGTACGAACCTGACAACGATCCGCACCGCTACGACGACATCATCGACCTGCCCCGCCCGGTGTCGGCGGCCCACCGCCCGATGCCCCGGGCGGACCGGGCTGCGCAGTTTTCCCCCTTTGCGGCCCTCAGCGGTCACGGGGATGCGATCGCCGAGACCGCCCGCCTGACCGACGCCCGCCGGGAACTGGACGAGCAGACCCAGGCGCAGCTCAACGGGCGGATCGCCCGGCTGGCCCGGGCGGCCGGGCGGCGCCCGCAGGTGCGGGTGACCTGGTTCGTCCCTGACCCCCGCAAGGCGGGCGGCCGGTATGAGTCCGCCGAGGGCCGGGTGCGCCGGGTGGACCTGGACGGGGGCTGGCTGATCTTTTCGGACGGTCTTTGCCTGCCCCTGGCGGACCTGACCGCCCTGGAAGGGTCGCTGTTTGACCGGGCGGGGGAGACCCCGGCGGAAGAATGAAGCAGACTGCCCGTCGTACCGGCGGCAGCAAAACAGGCCCCTGCCCGGCGGCCGCCGCAGCGGCGGAACGCCCCGGGCGGGGGCCTGTTTTGACTTTATAGGCTCTGCGATCCTTGCGGATGTCCGGCTTTTTGGCGGCGCGTTCAGCGCCCGGCGTCCGGCGCCGGGCGGAAAAACAGGACAACGAGGCCAGTGTATCATCCGACCGGCGCGGCGTCAACCACCCGGCGCAAAAATGTTTTATGAAAACAAAAAGCCCGCCGCAGGTGCGCGGCGGGCACAAAGGCGGGATCAGACGGCGCCGTCCCGCACCGGGGCCAGCAGGACCTTGCCGGTGCCGCGGTAGACGTTGACCAGCCCTTCGCCGGAGGCGGCGGAGCCCACCAGGGTTTTGCCCGACCGCTCAACGGTGAAATTCAGGCTGCCGCTCCAGGCGATGGCCATGTTGCCGTCCACCTTCAGCACATCGTCCTGCAGGTCAATGGTGATCAGCTCCTCCTTGGGGCAGAGGGATTCCAGGCAGACGACCCCGTTGCCGACGATGCCCAGGTTGAACAGCCCCTCGTTGCCGGCGGCGGCCGAGGAGAAGTTGGACCGCATGACCGTCTTGTGCTTCAGGCGGGAATCGCAGGCCAGGAACAGCCCGTCGTCCAGCACGATGGACCCGTTCCAGTCGGCCAGGTCGATGAGCAGGATGTGCTTGTAGGTGGGTTCCAGCACCAGCAGACCGTTGCCGGTGTATTCCGGCTTGATGGCCGACTCGCCGGTGACGCCGCCGCGCAGCGCCTTGCCGAACAGGTCCCCGACCCCCTTGACGCCGGTGGTGGCGTTCACGTTGCCCACCGTCCACTGCATGGCGCCGGCCTGCAGGGTGATCTGCGCTTTGCTCAGGTCGCACAGCACCTGGCGCTTGCGCACGTTCATCGCGTTGCAGTAGTAGGCCAGCTGGGCGTTGCCCGGCATCACGCTCAGGTCGCGCTGGTATTCCACCACGGTAAAGGGGCCCAGGGTGTCCAGGACCCGGATGTCATCGTTGTTGGTAAAGTTTTCAATGCGATACATAAGCTACCTCCGATCAGGAACAGGGTGGGCAAAGCGGAAGGGTCTCTGCCCCCAGTATAGCACGGCCGGCCGGCGGCTGTCGATAGCCGGCCGCTT
>NHCFR01400__coassemble_2486_pt1 | contig 7765 bp, 9 predicted proteins | sample NHCFR01400__metabat2_low_PE_021 | metagenome-assembled genome bin NHCFR01400
CCTCAGCACCAACTTTCTGCAGGCGGCCGGCCGGGCCGCCGGGGCCACGGTGCTCTCCGCCCTGCGGCAGGGGTTGCTGCTGATCCCGGCGCTCTATCTGCTGCACGCGCTGCTGGGTCTGCCCGGCCTGGCCGCCGCCCGGGCTGCGGCGGATCTTGCCTCGGTCGCAATCGCCATGGCGCTGTTTCTTCGCACCTGGCGGGACTTTACCCGGCTGGCGTAACAGCTCGGCGAATCTTTCTTGGATGCTGCGGTCGGACACCATGCAGTTTTCGATTCACTGGAGGTGCGGGGACGCCTTTGCCGGCTTGGTCCGACCCCTCATTTGTTCCGCACAGTGTATGTTGCATCGTGTTGCGGTTTACTCGATCGCCGGCTGAAATCAGAAGCCGTCCCCGCTTTCACCCGTATGTTGAACGAAAAGCGGCAGCCTTCCGCCTGGCTTGAGGAAGGCTGCCGCTTTCTTGCCGCTTTTTACCGGTTGAACCGCCGTTTGATCCGCACGAAGAGGCGTTCGATGGCGTAGGCCACTGCGAAAACCAGCAGGATGGCCACGCCGGCGGTACCGTAGTCGTAGCCCTGCAGGCTGTTGGAGATGACGTACCCGATGCCGCCGGCCCCCACCATGCCAAGGATCGCGCATTCGGAAAAGTTGGTTTCCAGCCGCATACCGGCCCAGGCCACGATCTGGCTGAAAGCCGCCGGCAGAATCGCGTTGCAGAAGATGCTCAGCCGGCTCGCGCCGGTGACTTCCAGCGCCTCGATCGTCTCATCAGGGATGCTCTCAAAGCTCTGGGCAAAGCTCTTGGTGAAAAAGGTGGTGGTGTGGACGCAGAGCCCGGCCACGCCGGCTTCAGGGCCCATGCCTAGGCAGACCAGCATCAGCAGCACCCACACTGGAGTGGGCACCGCCCGCAGGAAGGTGAAGAAGGACTGGGTGACGACCGAAAGCACCGGCAGACGGAACACATTGCGCGCCGCCAGCATACCGAACACCACCCCCAGCACCAGGCTGTAGAGCAGCGACAGCACCGCGATGGAGATCGTCTCCACCAGCGAGGTGAGGATCAGGTCCATATTGGCAAAATCCAGGTGGGCCAGATCCCAGAACACCACGCCGATGTCCGGCACGCGGGAGAGCATTTTGCCCCAGTCGATGCCCAGATACACAAGGCTTGCCGCCGAGAGCAAGGCTGTCCCGGCCAGAAACACCGGAATGAACCGGTTGCGCTGGCGGCATTTGACCGAGATGCGCCCGCCCGGCCGCGCCGGGCAGCTGCCGGCCTCCGTCTTCGGCGCCGCGGCGGCTTCGCCGGTTTGCAGACAAGGGGAAGGTTGCAGGCTCATTTCAGCAGCTCCTTTCGCAGTTTGTTGGTGATCTGATCCACCACGATGACCATGACTGCCACCAGCAGGATGATGCTCAGCGCAATGTCATACTGGAAGCTCTTGATGTAGGAGAAAAGGGTCAGTCCCACGCCGCCCCCGCCCACCATGCCGACGATGGTGGAGGCACGGATGTTGACTTCGACGCAGTAGAGGAACCAGGAGAGGAACCCGCTCAGGCAGGATGGCAGGATGGCCTGAGCGACCCGCTGGGGGAAGCTGGCCCCCACGGCCTGCAGGCTCTCGACGCAATCCTGGGAGACATCCTCCATCGTCTCCACAAAGGCCCGCACAAGGAAGGCGAAGCTGGTGATGCACAGCGCCACAAACCCGACGCCGGTGCCGATGCCCAAGGATGAGAACAGGATGAACGCCCAGACCAGCGCCGGGATGTTGCGCAAAAAGGTGGCAAACCCGCGCACTACCTTGGCAAACCGCGGGAAGGGCGAGACCTTTTCACTGCCGAACAGCGAGACAAAGAAGGCCAGAATGGCGGCCACCGTGGTGGAGGAAAGGGCCAGCGCCAGCGTGACCACCACGCTGTCCAGCACGCCGGGGATGCGGCTGGCCTTGGGCAGAGCCGGCGGCAGGAAGTCCTGGGTGATAAACTCCCAGAAAGCATCCCCGTTGGCCACCAGCACGGCGGGGTTGAATTCGGTCAGGATGCTGCAGACCACAAACAGCGCCAGCGCGGCGATCAGAAAGCCGGTGTACAGCCGTTTGAGGTCACGCGCAATCAGCGGTATCCGCCTGGTCATGTCCATTCCCTCCCAACATCAGGTTTTCGCGGCTGGTGCCGTAGATGCGTTCGATCATCTCATCGCTGAGCCGGGCCGGCGGGCCGTCAAAGACGATGCTGCCTTTGCTCAGACCGATGATGCGGGTGGAGTACTGCAGCGCTACATCCAGCTGGTGCAGGTTGACGATGCAGGCAATGTTGCGCCTGGCCGTCATCGACCGCAGCAGATCCATGATGGTTTTGGCGCTGGAAGGGTCCAGCGAAGCGATGGGCTCGTCGCAAAGCAGCAGTTTGGGCTGCTGCATGATGGCTCGGGCGATGCCGACCCGCTGCTTCTGTCCGCCGGACAGGTCGGCCGCACGATTGTAGGCGAAATCCGAAAGGCCCAGTTCTTCCAGCAGATCCAACGCCTGGCGCTTATCCGCCTCGCTGTACAGCCCAAGCACCCCCTGGGGGCCCGGCATATAGCCCAGCCGGCCGTGCAGCACGTTCTGCAGCACCGACAGGCTGTAGACGAGATTGTAATTCTGGAAGATCATGCCCACCTTGCGGCGCAGCTCCCGCAGGGCACGGCCGTGCTGGGCGGCGACATTCTGGCCGTCCAGCGTGACGGCGCCGCCGCTGATGGGAATCAGGGCGTTGATGGCGCGCAGCAGGGTGGATTTGCCCGACCCCGACGACCCGATGACCGAAATGAACTCCCCTTCCTGCACGGTGAAACTGATCCCCTGCAGGGCATGTACGCCGTTGGGATAGTTCTTGGTCACATTGTCATACTGTAAGATAGGTTCCATAGTGTTCACCCCCGCGGCGCCGGTGCTCAGAAATCATTGATGATCTTGTTCAGCTCGATGATCTCCTCATAATCGCTCATATCGCACTCGATAAAGCGGGCGCCGGGAACCTTGATGACATCGGTGAAGTACTGTTCGTTGTCATAACTGGTCAGGAACTCGGTGAGCTTGTCACGGGTGGCCTGGTCCACGTGTTCGGCCACGACCATCGCTTCGGCCGGGATCGCGCCGGATTCGTGGATGATCTTGATGTCGCTTTCTGCCGCGTTGCCGTTGGCGATCTCGCTGGCCAGGATCTGGTCGGAGATGGGAACCACGTCCACGTCCCCCTTCACCACCGCCTGCAGACCGGCGGTCATCAGGGCGGACAGGGTCAGGGCAAGCAGTTTCCGGTTGCGTTTCATACGATTCTCTCCTTATCTGTCTTGTCAATATTTCCAGCGGTATCCCTGCGCGTCAGCCCGCACAGGGGATGGTGGCCATCGGGCAGATGGATTCGAGCATTTCTTCGATCAACGCGGGGGTCAGTTCCACCGGGTTGTTGTCCGCCCGGCCTTTGGTGATTCCAAGCCCCGCCAGATGCGCCAGGTCGCTGCGGGCCACGCCCCAGCCTTTCAGCGAGGCCGGCTGGGCCGAACGCACCAGCAGCCCCGCGATGCGGCGCTGCAGCCCGGCAGCGTCCGCCACCCCCAGGGCGCCCAGCAGGGCGTCCAGATCCTGCACGGCCGGGGCGTTGCAGGCCAGCACCGGGGCCAGCAGCATGGCCACCGCCGCGCCGTGGGGGATGCCGTAGTGCATGGTCAGCGGGTAGGAGATGGAATGGCAGGCCGTGGTCTTTGTGTTGGAGAAGGCCAACCCCGCCAGCATGCTGCCGCGGGCCATCGCGTCGTGGGCCGCCGGCACACCGGCAAACAGCTGGTCGATGCTGCCCATTACGGTGCGGATGGCTTCCAGCGCCAATGCGCGGGAGACGGCGTTGGTGTGGCGGGCCCAGTAGCTCTCCACAGCGTGGGCCACCGCATCCAGCGCCGAGGACACCGCCAACCGCACCGGCATGCCGGCTGCCAGCTCCGGGTCCACGAGCGCAGCGGCCGCGTAGTTGTCATGGTTTTCCAGCGAGCGCTTTGTATCCTGTTCCGGGTCCCAGATGGTAGCCCAGCAGGTCACCTCGCTGCCAGTGCCGGCGGTGGTGGGCACGCCGATCCAGCGGGCCGCCGGCTGCAGATCCCCGGCTGCGATGCGGGCGCGCAGCGCGTCCACATCGGCCAGTTCCGCGCCATACAGGCAGCAGAGCGATTTCCCCACATCCAGAATGCTGCCGCCGCCCACGGCCACCACCACGTCGGGGGCGTGGTCTTTGGTGCGCAGCCAGGTATCGTACAGCTGCTCCACCGTGGGGTTGGAGACGGTGAATTCCAGGTTTTCCACCTCGATCGGCGCACAGCTGGCCGCCAGATCGGCGAGCACCGGGTGCCGCAGGGCCTCCCGGCTCCAGGCCAGCACCAGCACCCGGCCGCCGCCGGACAGCATCCGCCGCAGCAGGGCGGGCAGTTCCGCCAGACAGCCGGGGCCATGGATCGTGTGGACAGGGTTATAATAGCGGTTCACAGGCTTCCCTCCTTGCGCAGGCGCTCATTCAGCGTTTCGATGGCGGCGGGCAGGTCGCGGATCGAGTCGATCACCAGATCCGCCCCGGCAGCGCGGTAGCGGTCGGCCGCCACTTGCTTGCGCTGTGCAAGGAGCTCGGCGGGCATGGCGTCATACTCCTCCTTCGTCAGACCCAGCAGGTTGGAGCCGGTCAGGATGCCGATGGCGAAGGCCCCGGCGTTTTTGCCCTCCTGCATATCCACCACGGTATCCCCCACCTTGACCACGCAGCGGGGCGGGTAAACATTCAGCTGCCGCATACATTCAAACACCATAAATGGGGCCGGCCGGCCAATGCCGGTCGCATCGGGGGTGACGACGCAGTCGGCCGCATACCCGGCCGCCTTGGCCACAGGCAGGACCTCGGCCATCATGGCGCTGTTGTAGCCGGTGGTGGAGCCGATTTTCAGTCCCATGCCCCGCAGCTTGTCCACCGTTTCCGCCACACCGGGCTGCGGCGTGCTGTATTCGGCCACCACGATGTGCAGCGTGGCCTCAAAGGTTTCGTTCAGCTTGTCCACGTCCTGCTCGTTCCACACACGGCCGTATAGCTGCTGCCACTAGGCGCTGCCGCTTTCGCTGGAAAGCAGCTGGCGGATGTGCGCCTTCTTTTCAAGGCCCATCGGGCGGTTGATCTCCTCCCGCGTCAGGTGCAGCCCTGCCGCGGTGAGTACGCGGTCAAACACAACGCTGGGCGCGCTGGAGCCGTAATCCACCGTCGTGCCGGCCCAGTCGAACACGACCATCTGAATCTGTCTGTTTTCGGTTCCCACTCTGAACACCTCTTGCTTGTTTTTGCATTTCTTTGCGGCTTATTGCCGCATGCATCTGCTTTAAACGCCGCATATTGCAGTATCTTCAAGCAAGTTCCCGCAAACATCCTGTAAAAAAGCTGTAAGGCAGACGCTTTTTCTGCATCTGCCTTACAGCTTTCTCCCTATTCTTACATTTTACAGGATCGTGATGCCCTTTGTCCTGTATTTGTCCCGCACCTCCGGCGGTACATGGTCATCCATCACCAGCAGGTCCACCTGGTCGGCCGCCAGCACCCGGCATTTGGAGCGCTGGCCCAGCTTGCTGGAATCCATCACCGCCACCACCTGCTTGGCCTGGGCCGCCAAAAGCCGGATCACGCCGGTCTCGTCCATGCGGAAGTCGGTGTAGCCGTCTTTATAGTTGACGGCGTTGATGGAAAGCAGCGCCACATCGGGGTAAAAGCGGCTGAACATTTCCTCGCACAGCGTCCCGTAGGTGGAGCGCTCCTGGGTGTCCACCGTGCCGCCCACCGCAATGACCCGCACCCCCGGCGCCTGCATCAGCGCCGGAATGGCCGCGTAGTTGTTGGTGACAACGGTGCAGCGCAGCCCGGCATTGGCCAGCTCCTGCGCCAGGATGGTATTGGTGGTGCCGGAATTCATCGCCACCACGTCGTTTTCCTTGATATAGGTCAGTGCCTTGCGGGCAGCTTCACGCTTTAGGTCGCTGTGGATGATCTCCCGCCCGGTAAAGTTGGAGAAGGAGACCCGCGATTCCGGCAGGCAGGCCCCGCCGCGCACGCAGCGGATTTGCCCGCTCTGCTCCATCGTTTTCAGGTCCCGGCGCACCGTATCCACCGATACCTGCAGCTGCCGGCTCAGCTCGCTGACCTTGACGGTGGATTGCAGCTGCAGCTGCTGCAAAATAAACTCTGCCCGCTCGTTATACAACATACTCGCGGCTCCTTTCCGGATTCTCAATCTCTTCCAGAAGTATGATACCCGATTCTGCCGTATTTTGCAAGGTTGTGCTGCAAAATGTTCATTCGGAAGCTGCGGTTGCTCAGCTCTGCCGCCGCCCTGGGCTTGATCACATCGGCGGCGCGGCCGGGGGCAGCGAAGTGTCGATCATTTTTTCAATAAGCGCATTCACTTTTTCCGGCTCATCGGTGTTGGAGTTGTGCCCGGCGCCGGGAATCCACGCCAGTGGGATTCCGGTATTTTTGTGCCAGGCTTTGTTGTATCGGATACAGGAACCGGCGTGGTCCTTTTCCCCGCAGATCAGAAGTGCCGGGCATTTTATCTCATAGGCAAGGTCAGCTTCCATCGCCTCCGCCAACATCCTGAACCCATGGCCCGACAGTCGGGCGTACCGTTTCTGGTCCCCCTCGTAGGTCATCATCATATCGTACATCAGTTTTTGGCCATAGGCAGAGGTGGCCACCCCCTTGGCGCCGGTTTTCAGCAGGGCCTTCCAGGGATAATGGCGATAGACCGGTTCCATCCGTTTCAGGAGCCACAATTCCATACCGGTTACATACTTCCTTTGCAAAGGGGCGGAATCAATCGCAACAAAACCCTTCAATTTATCGGGAAACAGCTCCGCATAAGCCTGCCCCACATAGCCACCCATGGATTGCCCCACAATCACCGGATGGCGGATGGCTTCCCTGCACAGAATTCCATCCAGCCACTTTGCCTTGTCCATCAGGGAAAACTCCAGTCGGAAGGGCCAGGAAGCGCCGTGCCCGGGGGCATCCCATACCAACACAGTGTACTTTCCCTGGAAATACTCAATCTGTTTGTCAAACAGCCGATGGTCCGCGGTCAACCCCGGGAGAAAAACCAGGGTGGTCGTTTCCGCTCCTTGCGCCTTGCTGATCCAATAATGAATGGCCCCGCAGGGCGTCTGATAGATTCTTTCTTCCATTGCCATCACACCTTGAACCCTCCGTTTTGCGTTGGCTCCATTATACTGCATCCGCACAGAAAAATATAGCCGTCTTTCGGTATATCCGCAAAGCGAAAATGAAAATATAAGATTGCCATTCTCCAAACTTTCAGGACTTGTCTACGGAAAATCCAGGTTCCTTGCACTCCCGTAGCGGCAGTTCTACTTGGTTCAATCGGATCGCACCGGACGTGTAAACCCGGCACGCAAAACCCGGGGCAGACAGCCCCGGGTCAGCGTGTTATTGGATCTTGGGCAGTTCCTCACCGGCGCCGGTGACCTGCTGGATGGCTTCAAGAAACCGCTCCACCGTGGGCGAGGGGGTCGGCGCGTGGAGGATGCCGAAGGGGATCGTGAATTTCCAGCGCACCGGCACCACCTTGAGCAGCGGGTGGACGCTCTTCCAGTTGTCAATGGCCACCATCAGGTCGTTGGCGTTCTCGCACCGGTTGAAGGTATCGAGGTTGAAGAAGTCGAAATCCACGATCTCGAT
>NHCFR01400__coassemble_2574_pt1 | contig 7539 bp, 5 predicted proteins | sample NHCFR01400__metabat2_low_PE_021 | metagenome-assembled genome bin NHCFR01400
GGCAACCCCGCGCCCTGCCCCGCCGCTCGCGCTGCCAAAATCGGCTAGCGGGCTTCCCGGCACCTCTCACCCCGCGAGGAACCCCGCACCCTCCCGTGCCGCCAGCGTTGCTTTTTTCTTTATTGGCCCAGCGGGCCTTCCGGAGCCCCGCACACTGCGGGCAACCCCGCGCCCTCCCCCGCCGCCCACGCTGCCAAAATCGGCCGGCGGCTCTCACCCTGCGGGAAACCCCGCACCCTCCTCCGCCACACACGCCGCTTTCTCTTTATCGGCCGGCCGGCGGGCGGGTTTACCTTCCATTACCTTCCCTTCATAAAACTCCCCTTTACAAATCTATATTCCCAATCTCATGACAGGAGGCGTCCTTCTTTGCAGAATTCCGAACGGCTTTCCCCCGCCGCGCTGCGGCGGCAGGCGGGGGCGCGGCGGGCCGGGTTCGCGGCCTTTTTTCTCAGCGGGCTGTGCGCCATCAGCAGCGGCGTGGTGGTCAGCCTGCTCCAGCAGCGGTACGGGCTGGCCTACGGGCTGACCGGCACCCTGCTTTCGGTGATGAGCGCCGGCAATCTGCTGGCGGCTTTTCTGGCCGGGGTCCTGCCGGGGCGCATCGGGCTGAAATCCACGGCGCTGACCCTGTGCGCCGGCTACGCCCTGGGCTATGGGCTGATGTGCCTGACCGGGCTGCCGGTCTGGCTGGCGCTGGCCTTCGGGCTCGTTGGGCTGGCCAAGGGCTGCGCGCTGAACGTATGCACCATCCTGGTGGGGGACAATGTGCCCGACCGCACCCGGGGCATGAACGCAATGCACAGCTGCTACGCCTGCGGGGCGCTGCTCTGCCCCTTTGTGGCGGCGGCCGCCGGGGCGCTGGGCCCCGCCGGGCCGACCCTGGCGCTGACCCTGGCCGGCCTGGGGCTGTGGGCGGTGTTTCTGGCGGCGCCGGGCATGGCGGCGGCCGGCGGTGAAAAACAGGCCATCGACTGGGGATTTCTGCGCAGCGGGCAGTTCTGGATCCTCACGGCGCTGCTGTTCTGCCAGAACGGCGCCGAGACCAGCGTGACCGGCTGGCTGGTGACCTACTTCACCGATCAGGGCATCCTGTCGGCGTCGGTCAGCCCCTACACCGTCACCCTTTTGTGGGGCGCCACCATGTCGGCCCGGCTGTGGCTGGCCTTTGTCCGCCCGCCCCGGGCCCCCCGCCGGGCCATGATCTGGATGGGCCTTGGCTGCACGGTGTTTTACGCCGGGCTGATGCTGGCCCGCACCCAGGCCCCGGCGCTTTTGCTGCTGCTGGGCTTTGCGCTGTCCATTGCCGGGATGAACCCCACCGCGGTGGGCTGCGCCGGCCGGATGACCAGCGTGACCAGCCTGGGCGTGATGCTGCCGGTGGCCGGCCTGGGCGCGGTGGTGATGCCCTGGGCCATCGGCCTGGTGGCCGACGCCGTTGGTCTGCGCCTGGGCATGGCCTGCAACCTGCTGCCCTGCGCCGGGCTGCTGCTCTTCGCCCTGCTCGCCGCCCGCGCCCCCGAATCCGACTGACCCGGGGTCGCGGTTGCGGGTTCCGCCCTGCCGGACGGGGGCCGGGGACCAGGTCCTTGGATCACCCGCCGCCCGCGCCCCGCCCCGGCCCCTCCCCTTTCCCTGTTTTCCAAAATCAACCACACTGCAAACCGCCCCCCAAGGCTTGGCCTTGGGGGGCGGTTTTGTCCGTCATGCTGGCTGCACACCCGGCCGGGCTCACAGCGGCTTTTTGGCGATGGTGCCGCCGTTGCGGGGGTAGGCGGCGGGGGTGGGGGCGGTCTTTTCGCAGACCACCAGGCTGCGGGCGCTGCCGTCGGGCAGGGTAAAGTTCCGGCATTCCACCAGCCGGCCCCCCAGCTTGCGCAGGGCGCCGGCGGCGGCCGCGCACTCGGCGGCGGCGTCGGGGCCCTTCATGGCGATGAACCGCCCGCCCGGCTTTACCAGCGGCAGGCAGTATTCGCAAAGCACCGGCAGCGCGGCCACCGCCCGGGCCACCGCCAGGTCGCCGGACTCCCGCCAGCCTTTGCGGGCGGCTTCCTCGGCCCGCTCTTTGGCGAACTCCACCCCGGTCAGCCCCAGTTCGGCGCAGAGATACCGCAGGAAGTCCACCCGCTTGCCGGTGGGCTCCATCAGGGTCAGGGCCAGGTCGGGCTTGTAGATCTTGGCCACCACGCCGGGGAAGCCGGCACCGGTCCCCACATCCACCACCCGGCCGGCACACTCGGGCTGGGCGGCCAGCAGCAGGCTGTCGGCAAAATGCCGGTCCTCGATGCCCTCGGGGGTGGTGATGGCGGTCAGGTTCACCTTTTTGTTGTAGTCCACCAGCAGCTCGGCGTACCGGTCCAGCAGGTCCAGCTGGCCGGCGGTGAGGCGGATGTTCCATGTGGAACATTTCAGCGCCAGGCGCTCTTTGTCGATCATGGGTTTTCCTCCTTGTCATGGCGCAGCACGGCCAGGCTCAGCTGGGCCAGGTCGCTGGGGGATACCCCGGGGATCCGCCCGGCCTGGGCCAGCGTCCGGGGGCGGATTTTGGCCAGCTTCTCCCGGGCTTCCAGCGTGATGGTGTGGATGCCGGCATAGTCGAAGCCGGCGGGGATGCGCACATTCTCGTGGCGCTGCACCTCCCGGATGGTCCGCTGTTCCCGGGCGATGTAGCCGGCGTAGCGGATCTCGGTTTCGATGCGCAGCGCCATGGCCGGGCTTACCCCCGCCCCCCGGCCGATCACCGCGGCGATCAGCTCGTAGCTCACCCCGGGGCGGCGCAGCAGCTCGGCGGCGGTGCCGCCGCTCTCCCCCAGCCGGGCCGGGTCCTGGCCGGCGGCCTCGGCGGCGGCGCGCAGGGCGGCCAGCGGCACCCGGGTCTGCTCCAGGCGCTGCAGTTCTTCCTGCTTGATCTGCTGATCCCGGCAGAAGATCTCCCACCGGTCGTCCTGCACCAGCCCGTATTCCCGGCCGATGGGGGTCAGCCGCTCGTCGGCGTTGTCCTGGCGCAGGCTCAGCCGGTATTCGCTGCGGCTGGTCATCATCCGGTAGGGGTCCAGCACCCCCTTGGTGACCAGGTCGTCCACCAGGGTGCCCAGGTAGCTGGTGTGCCGGGGCAGCACCAGTTCGGGGCGGCCCAGCGCCCGGCGGGCCGCGTTGAGCCCGGCCAGCAGGCCCTGGGCGGCGGCTTCCTCATAGCCGGAAGTGCCGTTGAACTGCCCGGCGCCGTACAGCCCCGCCACCACCTTGCTTTCCAGCGTCGGGTAAAGGCTGGTGGGGTCCACGCAGTCATACTCGATGGCATAGGCCGGGCGCATGATCTCAAGATGCTCAAACCCCCGGATGGTCCGGTACATGGCGTTCTGCACCGCTTCGGGCAAACTGCTGGACAGCCCCTGCAGGTACATTTCCTCGGTATCCTCGCCGCAGGGCTCCACAAAGACCGGGTGGCGGTCCTTATCCCGGAAGCGCATGACCTTATCCTCAATGGAAGGGCAGTACCGGGGCCCCACCCCCTGGATGCTGCCGCCGTACAAGGGGGAGCGGTGGATGTTTTCCAGAATGACCCGGTGGGTCTCGGGGTTGGTGTAGGTGATGTAGCAGTCCACCTTGTTGTGCATCGGCCGGCGGGTCAGGAAGCTGAAGGGCTGCAGCGTCTCGTCCGGGTCGCCGGGCTGGCAGGTCAGGCGGGAAAAGTCGATGCTGCGGCGGTGGACCCGGGCGGGGGTGCCGGTCTTGAACCGGCGCAGCGGCACCCCCTGGTCGGCCAGGCAGCGGGTCAGGGCGGTGGCGGCGTGGGTGCCGTCCGGCCCGCCGGCGTAGGATGCCTCCCCCACAAAGATGCGGCCGCCCAGCGCGGTGCCGGTGGCCACGACCACCGCCTTGCCCTCATAATAGCCGCCCAGGTTGGTGAAGACCCCCTGCACCCGGCCGTCCCGGATGTCCAGCCCGGTGATCTCGGCCTGGTGGATGTCCAGGTTGGGGGTCTTTTCCAGGGCGTGTTTCATCCAGGTGTGGTAGCAGGCCCGGTCGGTCTGCACCCGCAGGCTGTGGACGGCGGGCCCCTTGCCCCGGTTGAGCATCCGGCTTTGCAGGAAGGTGGCGTCGGCGGCCAGGCCCATCAGCCCGCCCAGGGCGTCCACCTCCCGCACCAGATGCCCCTTGGCGGTGCCGCCGATGGAGGGGTTGCAGGGCATGTTGCCGATCATATCCAGCGTCAGGGTAAAGACCGCGGTCCGGGCCCCCAGCATCGCCGCCGCATGGGCGGCCTCAATGCCGGCGTGGCCGGCCCCGATCACAATGACATCGTAGCTTCCAAGTTTGTCCATGGGGATGTTCCTTTATCGTCCTTCCGGCAGGCACGGCCCGCCGCATACAGTCACTTTCCTACACAAAAAGTGGAAAACACCTCGTCCAGCGTCGCTTCGGTGGCGTCCTCGCCGGTCAGTTCGGCCAGGGCGCGCTGGGCGTCGGCCAGGCAGACGCCGGCGGCGTCGGGGCCAAGGCCCTGGGCCTGGCTGTCGATGGCCGCGGCCAGGGCGTCCCGGGCGGCGGTGGCCGCCGCCAGCTGCCGGGCGTTGCACAGCGCCGCGGCGCCGGTGTCCACCCGGGCGGTGCCCAGCAGTTCGGCCACAGCGGCGCTGAGCACCGGCAGGCTGGCCGGGTCCCGGGCGGTCAGCGGCAGCACCCGGGCAAAACAGGGGCGCAGCGCCGCTTCCTGGGCGGCCAGGGCCGCGGGGTCGGGCTGCAGGTCCTGCTTGTTCAGCACCGCCAGCGCCGGCCGGCCCTGGCAGCGGGCCGCGATGGCCCGGTCCTCTTCGGTCAGGGGGGCGCCGGCCTCAAACACCGCCAGCACCAGCCCGGCTTCCTCCAGCTTGCGCCAGCTGCGGCGGATGCCCTCCGCCTCGATGGCGTCGCCGTCCTCCCCCACTTCCCGCACGCCGGCGGTGTCGAACAGGTTCAGCCGGATCTCCCCCAGCTGCACGGCCTGCTCCACCACGTCCCGGGTGGTGCCGGCCACCGGCGTCACGATCGCCCGGTCAAACCCGGCCAGCAGGTTCAGCAGGGTGCTTTTGCCCACATTGGGGCGGCCCAGCAGCACGCAGTCCACCCCCCGGCGCAGCACCGCCCCGGCGCCGTACCCGTCGATCAGCCGGTCCAGCCGGGTCCTGGCTTCGGTCAGGGCGGCGGTCAGCTCGGCGGGCTGCAGCTCGGGCACATCCTCCTCCGGGTAGTCGATCCAGGCGGTCAGGTGGGCGCTCAGGCTCTGCAGCCCGGTCTGGATCTCCCGAATGGTCCGGGCCAGCGCCCCGTCCAGCGCGGTCTTGGCCAGGGCGGCGCCCTGCCGCCCGCCCGCCGCGATGATCTCCATGACCGCCTCGGCCTGGGTCAGGCTCATCCGGCCATTGACCACCGCCCGCCGGGTGAACTCCCCCGGTCCGGCGGGGGTGCAGCCGGCCAGACAGAGGGCTTCCAGCAGGCTTTCGGCCATCACCGACCCGCCGTGGACCGACAGTTCGATCACATCTTCCCCGGTATAGCTGTGGGGGGCGCGGAAAAACAGCGCGATGGTCTCGTCCAGTTCCTGCCCGCGCAGCGAAAAATGCCCCAGCATGGCGGTGTAGCCCCGGGCCCCCGCCACCGTTTTGCCGGCGGCGCGGGGGGTGAACACCTTTGCCACCATCTCGTACGCCTGCGGGCCCGACACCCGCACCACCGCAATGCCGCCGGTGCCGGGCGGCGTGGCCAATGCGCAGACAGTCCGGTCCAGATTCATTTTCTACCCCCTTCGGGCCAAGGCCCGCTTTGTCCCAGTATATTATATAGAATAAGGATAGCACAAAATCCGGGGGGCGGCAAGGCGGGCCGGCGCCCTTTGTTTCGACACCTTGCCCGCCGCCGCCGTGGTATGCTGGAAAAAACACCTGGATACAGGCGGGGAGGAGCACAGCACCATGGGGAAAACCAAGGAGAAGAACAAGGCGGGGCGGGTTTTGCTGCTGCCGGTGGACCAGATCGAGGCATCGCCCTACCAGGCGCGCACCAGCTTTGACGACACCGAGATCGCGGCGCTGGCGGTGAGCATTTTGCAGAACGGGCTGCTGCAGCCGGTGAGCGTGCGGCGCACCGGGGTCCACAAATACCAGCTGGTGGCCGGGGAGCGGCGGCTGCGGGCCTGCCGGCTGGCCAAGCTGGAGAAGGTGCCGGCCATCCTGGCGGAATTTGACGACAGCGAGTCGGCGGCGCTGGGCCTTTTGGAAAACCTGCAGCGGGCCCAGCTGGACCCCTTCGACACGGCCCGGGGCATCCGGGAGGTGATCCGGCTGTGGGGCTGCACCCAGGCCGAGGCGGCCCGCCGGCTGGGGCTGAGCCAGAGCGCCCTGGCCAACAAGCTGCGGCTGCTGACCCTGACCGCCGACCAGCAGCGCCTTTGCGCGGCCAGCCACCTGAGCGAGCGGCACGCCCGGGCGGCGCTGCGCCTGCCCGAGAACCGGCGCACCGCGGCGCTGGAAAAGATGGCCCGGGACGGCCTGAGCGTGCGGGAGGCCGACAAGCTGGTGGACGCGATGCTGGCGGCGCCCAAGGCGGGGCCCAGCCCGGTGCGGCGCACCGTGCCGATGGTGCGGGACGTGCGGTTTTTCGTCAACACCCTGCAGCACGCCGTGGACATGATGGCCCAGAAGGGCATCCCGGCCACCGCCACCTGCGGGCGGCGGGACGGGTGCCTGGAATACACCGTGCGCATCCCGGTGGGGGAAGCCGCCGGCCCCGACGCCTTCGCGGTGGTGCCGATCCCCCTCCCCCACGCCGGCGCCCCCCGCACCCCCCACCTGCCGCCCACGGGGGCAGACCCTGCGGGGGACCGGGCGGTTGTGGCCGGGGCGGTGCCCGTGCCGGCAGACCCCGCCGCGCCCCGGGACGGGACAGCCGCAGCCCGGACGGCGGTGGCCGTGTCACCAGCTCCTTCGGGGTCGGACGTTGCGGGGGACCCTGCGGGAGCCATGCCGGCGGATACAATCACCCCCGCCCCCTCGCCCGAGGTCCCCTCCCCCGCCGAGCCCGCAGCCTTGGCCGAGAACGCGGACACCCCCGACCTCACCCCCTGCGCCGCCCTGCCCTGACCGCGGCAGGGCGTGGGGTTGCCCGCAAAATAACCGCCCCCGGCAGGCCCGCCAGGGCCAATAAAGAAAAAAGCAGCGCTCCCGGCGCGGGAGGGTGCGGGGTGTCTCGCGGGGTAAGTGGTCCCGGAAAGCCCGCTAGCCAATTTTGGCAGCGTCCGGAGCGTGGCAGGGCGCGGGGTTGCCCGCGGAGCCGCCAGCGTAAGGGATATGGAGATGCACGCTGTGCGCCGGCCCGTCTACGGTGGGCCGGCGCGGCACCCGCCGAAAATAGCAAGCAAGGCAATCTTGTGGGGGGTCCAGGGGTCCCGTGGACCCCTGGTCGGCGGCCGCCGCATCGAAACGGCGGGACCTTTGGTTCTTTCAGTCGGCGGATTATCATAGTAAGTGCAACACCTAAAAAATATAAAGGCAACTCATAAGA
>NHCFR01400__coassemble_4342_pt1 | contig 5195 bp, 5 predicted proteins | sample NHCFR01400__metabat2_low_PE_021 | metagenome-assembled genome bin NHCFR01400
CCAACCCCATCAAGCACACCCGCGGCGTCATCAGCATGGCCCGCGCCATGGACCCGAACAGCGCGGGCAGCCAGTTCTTCATCATGCACGCCGACGCCCCCCACCTGGACGGCCAGTATGCGGCCTTCGGCCATGTGGTGTCCGGCATCGAGGTGGTGGATGAGATCGCCGCCGTTCCCACCGACTGGAACGACAAGCCCAAAACCCCGGTGAAGATCCGCACCATCGAGATCGTCTGACCTGGCTGTAAACAGAAAAATCCGCCGCTTCCCCGGTAAGGAAGCGGCGGATTTTTGTTTTCGGGCGGTTTTGTCTACAGCGCCCGCGCCATCCGGATCACCCCCCGCCGAACAGCGTGCCCAGTCCGCCCAGCCAGCTGCGCAGCTGCTCCATGTCGGCCTGCAGCTGCTGCACCGAGTCCAGTACCCCGGGCAGCTCGGCGAGCACCTCGTTCAGCGCGTCCACGTCGATGCTGGCCAGCCGGTCCATGATGTCGGGCAATGTCTGCATCATCTGGTCCAGCTGCTCGCTGTCCAGCGTGCTCAGGCTGTTCTGCAGGGTGGCGGCGATCTCGTTCACCTGGGCGCTGGCCTGCAGGATCTTGTCGTAGGCGGCGCGGGTGTACAGGAACAGCACCACCGCCAGCAGGCAGACCACCGCCAGCACCGCGCCGTTCATCAGCATCCGCAGCCGCTGGTTGCGCAGCAGCCTGCGGTTCTGCCAGTCCTGCAGTTCCAGCTGTGCCTCCACCCGGTCCAGCTGGTGTTTCAGGTCGGCCAGATCCACCCGGCCGTCGCCGGTCTCGTCGTCCCGGGTCTGCAGCGCGGCGATCTTGTCCCGCAGGGCCTTGTCCATGGCGGCCTCCTCTTTTTTCATGGCACACTCCTTTTCTGCCGGCGGCATGGTTGGTTTTCAGGGATGGTCGGGGGGACCCTTCATCTCAAACCAGAACACCGACCCCTTGCCCGGCTCGCTGTTCACCCCGAAGGCGAAGCCGTGCTGCTGCAGGATGGCCTTGGTGATGGAAAGCCCCAGCCCGGTGCCGACCTTGCCGGCATCCTTGCGGGACCGGTAGTACCGGTCAAAGATATAGGGCAGGTCCTCCGGCGGGATGCCGGGGCCGTGGTCCTCCACCTCCACCCGGCAGCCGCCGTCCGCCTTCGGGATGGCCCGCAGGATGAACACCCCGTCCTCGCCCATGTGGTGGGTAGCGTTGCCCAGCAGGTTGTGCAGCACCCGCTCCATCATGGCCGGGTCGGCCCGCACCGGGCATTCGTGGTCGGCCTCCAGCCGCAGGGTCCAGCCGTTCTGGTCGCATACGGCGTCATACCGGCCGGCCACCTCAAAGCACAGCCCGCTCATATCAAAGTCCACCAGGTTCAGCTTTTCGGTGCCGCTTTGCACCTTGCTCAGCTCCATCACGCTGTTCACCAGGGCCGAAAGCCGGTCGGTCTCGTCCACAATGATGTTGCACTGCTCGGTGCGGCGCTCCTCGTCGTTGCCGGTCAGGTCCCGCACCGTCTCGGCATAGCCTTTGATCAGGGTCAGCGGGGTGCGCAGGTCATGGCTCACGTTGGCCAGGATGTCCTTTTCCAGCTTGGCCGACCGCTGCACCTCCTGGGCCATGTGGTTGAACTCCTGGGCCAGCAGGCCCAGTTCGTCCTGGCGGTTCACCCGCACCCGCACGGTGTAGTTGCCGGCGGCCATCTCCCGGGCGCCGGCGGACAGCCGCCGCACCGGCTGGGTGAACCAGTGGCTGAACAGCAGCGCGGCCAGCAGGTTGAGCCCGAACAGCAGCAGGGCGATGGGGGGCAGCACGCTGCCCAGCACATCGGCGGCGGTGTCGATCTGGGCCAGGCTGGTGGAAACGATCACCGCATACTTGCCGTCGGCGGTCAGCCGGCCCACGGCCATCTGCATGTTGCCGCCGGAGGACACCGTCTCGTTCACCGACCCCTGGGTGAACACCATCCCCCGCAGCCGCACGATCTCCGGCGTGTCCACATTCATTTTGCCCTGCCCGCCAAAGGAGGACACGCTCTCATGCAGCACGCAGGGGTACAGGCTTTCCAGGCAGCGGACGTTGCCCAGGGTGGAATCGCTGATGTCCACGCAGCAGTTTTCCAGGTCCAGCTGGCCGTCCAGCACCGCTTCCAGAAAGTTCGTCCAGAAGGTCTCGTTGAGGATCAGCCCCGCAAAGGTCCGGCTGGAGATGGGGGCGTCGCTGGCGTCGATCATCGACACCACCGCCGCGGCCTTGCCCTCCAGCGCCTTGCGGATGTTGCGGTGGTACATGGGCTCCAGCCCGAAGGTGATCAGCGCCCAGACCATCGCCAGGGTGAGCAGCGTCACCCCGCACAGAAACAGCATCAGCTGCTTGCGCACACCCAGCCGCTGCAGCAGCCGGGCCGCCCGGCCGCCCCGGTGGTGGGGCGGGCGCTTGCCCGCCGGCGGGATCACAGTCAGTTCGTTCAAGGTATCCGCCTCCTGCAGCGGCCGTTACAGCACATCGGGGTCAAACTTGTAGCCGATGCCCCATACCGTCACAATGTAGCCGCGGCAGCCCCCCAGGTGGCTGCGCAGCATCTTGATGTGGGTGTCCACGGTGCGGTCCTCGCCGTAATAGTCGTAGTTCCACACCTTCTGCAGGATCTTTTCCCGCGACAGGGCGATGCCCTTGTTCTGCACAAGAAAGACCAGCAGGTCAAACTCCTTGGGGGTCAGGGGGGCTTCCTGCCCGGCCACCCGCACGGTGTGGCTGGCGGTGTCGATCACCAGGTCCCCGAAGGTGTACACCCCGCCGGCCTCGGTGGTCTTGGGCATCGTGCGGGCCAGCACGGCCTTGACCCGGGCCACCAGCTCCCGCGGGGAGAAGGGCTTGACCACATAGTCGTCGGCCCCGCCCTCCAGCCCGGCCAGCTTGTCGTATTCCTCGCTGCGGGCGGTGAGCATGATCACCGGGGTGTTGATCTTGCGGCTGCGCATCTCCCGCAAACAGGTCATGCCGTCCATAAAGGGCATCATGATGTCCAGAATCACCAGGTCAATGCCGCCCTGGGCCAGCGCGGCCAGCGCCTGGGTGCCGTCGGCTGCCTCGGCGCAGCTGTACCCCGCATGCTGCAGATGTTCCCGGATCAGATCACGGATCCGGGGCTCGTCGTCCACGACCAGGATCTTTGCCATAACTATACCTCCCAAAAACAAGCCGCAGCCCCGGGGGCCTGGCGGCACAGTTCTATAGTATCATAATACGCCGCACAGATGGGGGATTTGTGAAAGTTTTCTTAAAATCTTTTCACGGCCCGGACCTCCTGCCCGCCCCGGCTTGTATCCCGCCCGCCGCCGCGGTACAATGGTGGGCGGAAAGGAGAAACGCCGATGATCGATCTGTTGGTGCTGCCGGCGCTGCTGCTGGGGGCGGCGTTCTGTGTCTGGCCGGGGCGGCGGCGCCCGGCCGCCCGCGCCCCCTTCGAAAACCGCTGCTTTGCCCACCGGGGCCTGTTCGGGGCCGACCAGCGCCCGCCGGAAAACAGCCTGACCGCCTTCCGGGCGGCGGCTGCGGCGGGCTACGGCATCGAGCTGGATGTCCAGTTCACCGCCGACCGGCAGCTGGTGGTTTTCCACGACGACACGCTGGACCGGATGACCCCCGCCGCCGGCCGGGTGGACCGCTGCCCCTGGGCCGAGATGCGCCGCCTGCCGCTGGCCGGCAGCGCCGAGACCCCGCCCGCCCTGGCCGAGGTGCTGGCGGAGGTGGCCCGGGCGGGCGGCGGCGCCACCCCGCTGATCGTCGAGATCAAAAGCCGCGCCGCCCATCCCGCCGCCTACCGGCGGGCGCTGTGCCGGGCGGTGCTGGACGCCCTGGCCGCCTACCCGGGGCCCTGCTGCATCGAGAGCTTTGACCCCCGGGTGGTGGGGCAGATCCGCCGCATGGCCCCCGGAATGCTGCGGGGCCAGCTGGCCGACAGCTACCGGGCCAACCGGGCCCAGGGGGTCCACCCGGTGCCGGCCTTTTTGCTCAGCCACTGTTTCGGCAACTTCCTGGGCCGGCCGGACTTCCTGGCCTGGTGCCCCGAAGCCGAAAACTGGGCGGTGCGGCTGGCCCGGGCCTGCGGCGCGATGATGGTCCAGTGGACCCTGCTGCCCGGCATGGACACCACCGCCCGCCGGGCCCGGTATCAGGGGCTGATCTTCCAGTGGTACGCCCCCCGCCACCGCTGGCATTGAATAAACCCGCCCCCCGCCGCATACCCATAGGGCAAACCGATGCCGAGAAGCGCGGCCTGCCCGCGCCATAGAGGGGGCTTAGCGATGTTTCTGTTTACCGTTACCAAACCCGGCCTGCGGCAGGCGGGGGCACTGGCGCTCTGCGCGGTCTGCCTGGCGGGCACCGTCACCGCGGCGGTCCGCTTTGCCGGGGCCGCCGTGCCCGCCGCGGCCGGGGCCGAGACCGCCATCTCCACCACCCAGGACATCGCCGGGTATTTCACCGGCTACGGGTTCGAGGTGGACCTGGCCACCGCCGCCGTGGACGAGGTGAAGGTCCCCAAGCGGTGGGACGACAGCTTCACCGCCTTCAACCAGGTGGTGGGGGAAAGCGGCCTCTCGCTGGCCGACTACAAGGGCAAAACGGTGGAAAAGTGGACGGTGCTCTGCCCGGCGCTGTCGGACGGGGAAACCGACACCTACTGCGTACTGCTGGTGTATAAGACCAGACCGGTGGGCGCCTATCTGCTGGAAAAGCCCGGCGGCGCCGTCACCGGACTGGTGAGCGCCGCCAAGGCCGGGGCCGACGCCGCCGCCGAGACCGCCGCGGCACCCGCCCCGGAGGAAGGGGAGGCCGCTGCGGACGGCGAGAGCGCAGCTGCCCCGGCCCCCGACGCCGCCGACGAACCCGCCGCCGAGACCGCCGCGGCACCCGACGAAAGCCTGTTCCCGACCGAATGAGCCGGGAAAGGCGCTGCAGAGGGACGGCCGTCGTTCGTGCCGGATGCCGGGGCCCTCAAGACGAACCGCCCCCCGAAGGCGCAGCCTTCGGGGGGCGGTTTTGTGCGGCCTTTTAAGCGGCCCGGCGCCGGGCTGCCCCTGTTCCGTTTGTGCAGCCGGGCGGCAACTTCACGCCCCGCCCATCGTCAGGCACTTTTTGGGGCAGGAGGCGGCGCAGACGCCGCAGCCGATGCAGGCGTCCGGGTCCA
>NHCFR01400__coassemble_5334_pt1 | contig 4468 bp, 4 predicted proteins | sample NHCFR01400__metabat2_low_PE_021 | metagenome-assembled genome bin NHCFR01400
CGGTCGCTGATGATGTACCGGGGCCGGTGCTTGGTCTCCATGTAAATTTTGCCGATGTACTCGCCGATCACCCCGAGGCAGATCAGCTGCACGCCGGACACAAAACAGATGATGCAGGTGGTGGAGGCCCAGCCGGACACCGTGGCCCCCAGCAGCGCCTCGATGATCGCCCACACGACCCCGAGAAAGCTCACGGCCGCCACCAGCACCCCGAACCCGGTGATGAACCGGATCGGCTTGACCGACAGACTCGTGATGCCGTCAAAGGCCAGCCCCAGCATCTTGGACAGGGGATAGTGGCTTTCCCCGGCGATCCGCTCATGCCGCTCATAGGTCACCACCGTGCTCTTGAAGCCCACCAGCGGCACCATGCCCCGCAGGTAGAGGTTGACTTCCTTGAACTTGGCGAACTCCTGCAGGGCGCGGGCGCTCATCAGCCGGTAGTCGGCGTGGTTGTACACCACCTCGGCCCCCATGGCGTTGAGCAGCTTGTAGAACCCTTCGGCGGTGAACCGCTTGAAAAAGGTGTCGCTGGCGCGGCTGCTGCGCACGCCGTAGACGATCTCGCAGCCGTCCCGGTAGGCGTCCACCATCGCGTCCATGGCGTTGATGTCGTCCTGGCCGTCGCAGTCGATGGAAATGGTGATGTCGCAGCGGTCCTTGGCCTCCATCAGCCCGGCCAGCACGGCGTTCTGGTGGCCCCGGTTGCGGCTCTGGCTGATGCCGATATAGTGCGGGTCGCTTGCGGCCAGGCCGCAGATGATCTCCCAGGTCCTGTCCTTCGACCCGTCGTTGACAAACAGCACCCGGCTGTCGGGGCTGATTTTGCCGGCGGCGGCCAGGTCGGTGATTTTTTTCAGAAACAGCGGCGCGGTGATGGGCAGCACCTCCTGCTCGTTGTAGCAGGGGATGACGATGTACAAAACCGGATGCTGGCGGTGGTTCATGGGGGTTCCTCCTGTCGGAATGGGTCAGGCTACCTGGCACTGGGCGCGCAGGCGGTCCTTGTCCAGAATCTTGAAGCTGCCGCGGAAGGTCTCGATCAGCCCTTCCCGCTGCATGCGGCCCAGTTCCCGGCTCAGGGCGCTGCGGTCGCAGTTCAGGTACTCGGCCAGGCCGGCGCGGGTCAGCGGCACCGCAAAGGTGTCGCTGCCAGCCTGCTCGGCCTGTTCCAGCAGCCACAGGCTGATGCGGGTGCGCAGGCTCTTGCAGATCAGCAGCTCCACCCGGCGGTCCAGCGCAAAGTATTTGTTGGAGATGGTCAGCACCAGATTCTGCATCAGTTGCAGGTGGGTCTCGTGCAGCTGGGCGCAGGGGTGGATGATCTTGTCATAGGGCAGGTAGACGGCCAGGCAGGGGGCCTGGGCCATCACGCTCACCGGGCTGCGCACGCTGGACCCGGACAGCACATCCCCGAACAGCCCGCCCGGGCCCATCTGGGTGATGGCCACGCTGGACCCGTCCGGCGTGTTTTTCAGCGCCAGGATCTTGCCTTCCAGCAAAATGCCGACCTCCCGGGTCTCGTACCCGGCCAACAGCAGCAGTTCGCCCTTCTGGTAGCGGCGCACCCGGGGGGCAAAACAGCGCAGCAGCAGGTCCAGCTCGTCATCGCGCATGCCGCGCAGCAGCGAGGTCTGCCGCAGCAGGGGATAGTAAGGGTGCAGATCCATCGGGGGTTCCTTTCTGTGCGGCCCGGGGGCCGGGCAATGTTGCCGGGGCAAAAATGTTGCACCGGCAATCGACTTATCGGTTCTATTATAGTATAGTGTTCCCGCAAAAGCAAATCAAATCCGGCCGTCCCCGGGCGGGGCCTTTCCGCCTGCCGACGGCCCTTTTTGGGAGGAGACTGTTGTTTATGAAACGAATCCGCGTTCTGGCCGGGCTGACCGCCCTGGCCCTGGCCGCCTCGCTGGCCGGCTGCGGCGGCGCCGCCAGCGCCCCGGCCCCCACCGAGACCCCCGCCGAGACCCCCGCCGCCGAATCCACCGCGCCCGAGACCCCCGACACCGCCACCGCCGAGCAGGCCGCTGCCGGCGCACTGCGGGTGGCCGGCCTCAAAGGCCCCACCACCATGGGGCTGATCAACCTGGTGGACGACGCCGCCAACGGCGGGGAGTACGGCTTTACGCTGGATTTCAGCATGCACGGCGCGGCGGATGAGATCGTGCCCCAGCTTGTCAAGGGCGAACTGGACGCCGCGGCCGTCCCGGCTAACCTGGCGGCCACCCTGTACCAGAAGACCGGCGGCCAGATCCAGGTGGCGGCCGTCAACACGCTGGGGGTGCTGTACATCCTGGAACAGGGCGACACCGTCCAGTCGGTGGCCGACCTGAAGGGCCAGACCATCCTGACCACCGGCAAGGGCACCACCCCCGAGTATGTGCTGCGCTATGTCCTGAGCGCCAACGGCCTTGACCCGGACAGTGATGTGACCATCGAATATTACAGCGAGGCCACCGACGCCCTCTCCCAGCTGCAGGCCGGCGCCGGCACCATCGCCATGCTGCCCCAGCCCTTTGTCACCAGCGCCCTGTCCCAGGTGGAGGGGCTGCGGGTGGCCATCGACATGAACGACGCCTGGGAGCAGGCCGCCGGCTCCCGGCTGGTCACCGGCGTGCTGGTGGCCCGCACCGACGCCATCGAGGCCGACCCCGAGACCTTCGAAGCCTTCCTGACCGCCTATGAGCAGAGCACCGAGGCCGCCAACACCGACCTGGAGGGCACCGCCGCCCTGTGCGAGCAGTACGGCATCGTCGCCAAGGCCGCCCTGGCCCAGAAGGCCCTGCCCGAGTGCAACATCGTCTTTGAGACCGGCAGCGAGATGAAGACCGACCTTTCCACCTACCTGCAGGTGCTCTATGACGCCGACCCCGCCAGCGTGGGCGGCGCCATGCCGGACGACGCCTTCTACTATGGCGCCTGACAAACCCCGCCCCCGGCAGCTCGCCCTGGTGGCGCTCTTCTGGCTGGCGGCCTGGCAGGGGCTGGCCATGGCCCTGGGCCACGGCGGGCTGTTCCTGGCTACGCCGCTGCAGACGCTGCAGGCGTTGGCGGTGCAGCTGCCCACGGCGGAATTCTGGCACCGCATCGCCTTCAGCGCGCTGCGCATCCTGGCCGGGTTCGCCCTGGCGGTGGTCTGCGGGCTGGCGCTGGGGGCGGCCGGGGCCCGCTGGGTCTGGGTGCGGCGGCTCATCGCCCCGCCCATGGCGCTCATCCGCGCCATGCCGGTGGCCAGTTTCGTGATCCTGGCGCTGCTGTGGGTCAGCAGCGCCAACCTGTCGGTGGTGGTCAGCTTCACCCATGTGCTGCCGGTGATCTACGCCGGGGTGCTGGGCGGCATTGCCGACACCGACCGCCAGCTGCTGGAAATGGCCGCCGTCTACCGCCTGCCACTGCACAAGCGGCTGCGGTACATCTGGCTGCCGGGGGTGTTCCCCTCCTTCTGCGAAAGCTGCATTGCCGCCATGGGAATGTGCTGGAAAAGCGGCGTCTCGGCCGAGGTCATCGGCCTGCCCGACCACAGCATGGGCGACGCGCTCTACCGGGCCAAGATCACCCTGTCCACCCCCGATGTCTTTGCCTGGACGCTGGTCATCGTGCTGCTGTCGGCGGCGCTGTCCGCCCTGGCGGCCCGGGGGCTGCGCCGGGCCAAGGCGGCGCTGTGCGGGGAGGTAAAGGCATGAGCATCCGCATCGAAGGGCTGTGCAAATCCTTCGGCTCAAGGCCGGTGCTGCAGAACTTCAGCCTGCAGGCGGCGGGGCCGGTCGTGCTCATGGGCCCCTCCGGCGGCGGAAAAACCACGCTGCTGCGCATCCTAATGGGGCTGGAACGGGCGGATGCCGGCCGCGTGGAGGGGGTGGGCCGGGTGGCGGCGGTCTTTCAGGAAAACCGCCTGTGCCCCCAGCTCACCGCCGTGGCCAATATCACCCTGCCCGGCGGCAGCGCCGCCCGGGCCGAAGCCGAACTGCGGGCGCTGGGCTTCGGGGACGCCGAGCTGGTCCTGCCGTCCGCCCGGCTCAGCGGCGGGCAGATGCGCCGCGCCGCGCTGCTGCGGGCGCTGCTCTGCCCCGGGGCCGACACCCTGCTGCTGGACGAACCCTTCACCGGTATGGACGCCGACCTGGCCGCCCGGGCCGCCGCCGCCGTGGTGCGGCTTACCGCCGGGCGGGACGCGATCCTTGTCACCCACGACGCCGAAGCCGCCGCCTGGCTGGGCTGGCCGGTGGTGCAGCTGACGCCGCCCGGGTGACCGGCTTTTTGCATCCTTCCCCCATACCCTGACAGGGCCGGACCCGGCCGAACGACCGGGCCTGGCCCTTTTTTTGCGCTTTGTCTGAAAAACTCCCCCGGATTTATACGTCCCGGCGCATTTACCGGGGGCCGGGTTTTTGGTATAATACAATCAACGACAAACCCCCACCCGCCAGCGAAAGGAACTGCCATGAGCCAGAACAACCTCGTCACCGTC
>NHCFR01400__coassemble_10383_pt1 | contig 2778 bp, 4 predicted proteins | sample NHCFR01400__metabat2_low_PE_021 | metagenome-assembled genome bin NHCFR01400
TTTTGGCTGCCCCAGTAGTTTATTCTGTATCTTCTTCTGGTTCCTCTGGCCGGAACGAGCGCCCCAGCAGGATGCGGATCGTATCTCGGCGGCCATACAGCACGCGCACCACCTGCACAGTAGTGTGTGTACCAATATAGAACGCCACATAGTTGCCGCTGGTCACATAGCGATACCCTGTGTCTGCTCCATTATACTGCAGGGGCGCCCCAGATAAGGGAAATTGTTCCAGCTGGCGGATCGCTTTCAGCACACGCTCAACCGTGCGGCGTGCGGCCACAGGATTGGCCAGCTCTGTTTCAATATACTGGCGGATATTCAGCAAGTCCTGCTGTGCCAACGGGGAGATTTGCACCTTTGCCATACTTCACCCCAACAGCATTTTTTCCACATCGTCCAGTGCGAGCCAGCCTTCTTCCTGCCCGGAGCGCACGCCGCGGGCCAGTTCGGTCAGCAGTTTGACCATTGCCTGACTTTTCTCGTACTCCTGAATGTCCACCACTGCATAGCGACCGCGGCCATTTTTGGTCAGGAATACCGGCTCTCCGGCAGTGACATCCCGCAGGACCTCATTGTAATTGCGCAGATCGGAGATTGGCTTGATATTCGGCATGGGAAACACCGTCCTTTTTGCTTTTAGTATAGCAGATTCTTGTGCGAAAATCAACGAATAATTTTAAGAACTATCTTCCGCAATCACAGCCCCATAATCTCCTTCACAATCCGATCACAGCCCTTGACCGCCCCCACCAGCACCAGCAAATTGAACGCCAGCGAGCCTACATAGGACCACACCGCCGTGATGGCGCTGGCGTTGGGGTCAACGGTGGGTGCGCCGGTGGCAAGGGCAGAAAAGATGATGCAGGCCAGCGCGATGACCACGCCCTGTAAGCACACACCCGCATAACTGCGCAGGAAGTTTTTGCCCACGCCGCTGGTGGGTTCGCCGGCAAAGGCGGAGAGCGGGATCGGCGCGATGGCGGCGTACATCCAGAGGGAAAACATACGCCCATAGACGGTCAGCACCATGACAAAGGACAGCACCGTGATGAGCAGGCTGCCGATGAGCGTCACCGCCCACAGCGGGATGCTCTCCCAAAATCCACAGGCGTTGATCGTGTCAATGAGCTCCTGCGGCAGCGTGGTGCCACCGATACCGCTTGCGCCCGACGCGCCGATGACCTGCGAGACCATCCCCTGCACGATGTCAAAGACCGCCAGCATCAGGTCAAGGCCGTAGTCCACGGCGGCTTTGGCCAGGGCGAACCGCACAAACAGCTTGAGCGCCTGCTCCGGACGGCGGACCTCGGCAAAGCTGCCGCAGGTCTTGACGACGCCCGCCGCAAAGAATAAAACGAGCAGCCCGTATCCGATGGCCTGCAGCGCGCCGTAGATGCCGGTCATCACACTCCACACCGCGCCGCCATTGTAGCTGACCGGGCTGACGGTCAGCAGCTGCCAGATTTCACCCAGTTTGTCGTTCCAGGTGTTGAGGGCATTGGTCAGGTTGTCAACGATCCAGTTATTGTCCGTATCGCATCACCCCCTCCTGGCAGCCGATCGCCGCGGCCTTCACGCGCCTGTACCGATGATCAGATCGAGAATTTCACGGGCAAACGTGATGATAATGCCGCCCGCCAGCGTCAAAAACCCCTGGCTGCGCTGGCTGGGGTCATGGCTTTGCAGCGAGAGGCCCACCTGCACAATGCCCCAGCCCAGCAGGATCAGACCGACGGCCCGGATGATGCTGAAAATAAAGTTGTTCAGATTGTCGATAACAGCCAGCGGGTCGCCGGCCGCCAGTGCGGGCGTTGCGAGACAGCAGGCCAGAGCGGCAACGGCGTACAGCGCAAAGCCGCGGCGCAGGAAACTGTTTTTGTGGGAATTATTCAGTCGGCCTTTGGTGTTGTGATTCAAGGGATTCATGGGCAGACCTCCTTTTGGTTTTACTTTGTATGGTTCGGAATTGCGGTTGGGGCGGCTTAGGCTGCGGCAAAAAATCATCCATATCCAGCAGTTCCCAATCGGCAGCCTCGCCGGGCAGGTCGTCCGCCGCCTGGTCGGCTGCGGTGTAGTCATAGGGCAGCGCACCGCCATCCTCCGTGAATCGGATGCAGGGGTGGCGCAGCAGGTCATACTTGTCGTCGATGACCGGCCGCTCACCGCGCACGAAGAGCACGGCTTTGCCGTCCGGCAACAGACGCACCTCGTCCGGCGTCATCAGATCGCGGGCCGTTTGCTGCTGGCTGGTGCTGTAACTGCCGCTGTGCCCCCGGCTGCGGCTGTGGTTGGTGGTGTCCACGGTTTCTTTGCCGATGAGCTCGGAGACGTACTTGTGCGTGCTTTGCTCGTTGCCCCCGAGATAGAGGAACTCGTCGCATAGACCGATCAGCGATTCCCAGCTGTCCTTGTACATGGCTTTCAGCTGGCTGATGTTCTGCACGATGATTGAGCAGAAAATACCGCGGGAACGCATGGTTGCCAAGGCAGCCAGAAAACTGTCCTTGGGCAGCGAAATATTCGGGAACTCGTCCATCAGGCAATGCACGGGTACAGGCAGGCGGCCTTTGTGGACGCGGTCGGCTTGGTGGTAAAGCGTCTGGATGAGCTGCGTATATACCATACCGACCAGATAGTTGAGCGACTTGTCCGAATCCGGGATGCAGCAGAACAACGCCACCTTTTTCTCCCCCAGCTCGTCCAGATGCAGCTCATCCGTTATGGTCAGCCGGTTGATCTGCGGCAAGTTGAAGGCCGCCAGCCGCACGCCGACGCTCA